>OBIA01001420.1_pt1 | contig 11667 bp, 13 predicted proteins | sample 1519911 | NCBI WGS metagenome assembly OBIA01 (sample SAMN04209236, study PRJEB22552) | human gut metagenome | biome: gut; material: feces | host: Homo sapiens | place: USA: Oklahoma | reverse complement strand
ATATCACACTTAAACCTTACTGAGATTACAGATAAGCCTTTGATAGACTGGCCCAATATATGCTATACTCTTTTTATATCTATTACGAACCTCTACAAAAGGAGTATTATCATGCCAAGTGTTATTTTTCATTTAACCGAAGCCAAGCTCATCACTCAACACCTGCGCGAGACATCTGCTGATTACCCGTTTACCCATATACACGGATGGCAGAACGATTTCACCATCGGAAGTATCCTGCCCGATGCCATTCCACGACCATTAAAATATAAGACCCATTTCTGGCATCCGTCTGATTTCTCCCATGTGGTGATCGCACCAGATCTTAATTTATGGCAGAAAACATATCCGAATACCCTGAAAGAACCGATGCTGATCGGCTATCTTGCCCATCTTCATCTGGATTATCTGTATTTCACCGAGTATCTGCCATCTATTGTCCGCTTTTTAAATGAACAGGGACTGGATGAAACAGAATCTTTAAAGGCAGTCTCTGTCCAAATCCGTCAAACAGGGGAACAGATGCCTGTGATGACCTTTTTCTCCAAAGATTATTTTTACGGTGACTATATCCGGATGAGTCCGCATCTTATTGAGAAATATCATCTCTCCATGCCTGCTTCACCAATCCATCCATGGCCGGTGAATGAGACAGATTTTGCCGCCTATCGCCAGTTCTGCAAACTGGCTTTTGCCGATCTGTCACTGGACATAAAAAAAGAGCCGGTCAGGATATTCGACCCGACCGACTTCGAAAACTTTGTAAATAAAGCTGCTGAAACATTTATTCAACAGTTTATCCGATAGTTTTTATAATCGTTTACTGTGTTTGCACTACGATTTACCGTTTCAATCTGCAGCACACCGTATTATTTGCTGTCTATCACTTCAAGCATTTTATGCCGCAACAATTTTCTCAAACTCACGGAGTTTCTGCTTTGCTTCCGGACTCAGATTACGCGGAACCTGAATCTGAACAGCTGCATACATATCACCATGAACAGACGGATCCTTCATGGAAACAATGCCTTTGCCACGGAGTCTGATCTTGCTGCCGGACTGAATACCGGCAGGAATCTTGCATTTCACACTGCCCTTCAGAGTATTCACAATGGCCTCACCGCCAAAAACAGCCGTTGTAAACGGAACAGAAATTGTTGTATAAACATCCATGCCTTTCCGCTCATATCCCGGCTTCTCATCTACATGAATCTTCAAAAGCAGATCGCCTGCTTCGCCGCCATTCATACCCGGACCGCCTTTGCCGCGAAGACGGATACTCTTGCCATCCTCAATGCCTGCCGGCACACGCACTTTCAGACTCTGAGCCGGAGCACCCTGCCCACTGCTTAAATTAATCACTTTCTCACAGCCAAAGGCTGCATCTTCAAAGCTGACCCTGATCTCTGCATGAAGATCCTGCCCCTTGCTCTTGAAACTGCCGCCGCCAAAACCGCTGCCATAGCTCTGCTTGAATCCCTGGCCGCCGAAACCGCTACTTCTGCCATGGAACATATCCCCGAAAATATCTCCAAAGATATCATCCATATTACCGTTCTGACCACCCTTAAAATGGAACTCCTGATAACCGCCATTGCCGCCGAAACCGCCCTGGAAACCGCCAAAGCCGCTGCCAGCACCGCCGTAAGCGCCGCCTGCTGCGCCTTCTTCAAAGGCTGCAAAACCATACTGGTCATACAGCTTTCTCTTCTTCTCATCACCGAGAACATTATAGGCTTCTGTGACTTCCTTAAACTTCTGCTCCGCCTGCTTATCCCCCGGATTCGTATCCGGATGATATTTCTTCGCCAGTTTTCTATATGCACGCTTAATCGCCTTGTCGTCTGCTTTTTTATCTATACCAAGAACTTCATAATAATCTCTCTTAGCCATCACTGTCCACCTCCGTCTTTATAAGACCTTTCTGAACTTCTTCTATTCTGAACGCATCATGTTAATAGAGGACACGGCCATAGCCGTATCCTCTTCAACGCTTTTTGTTCTATTTGTACTATAACACCCATCGTCAATGATGTCAATAGCTTCGAAAAATATTATTGAAATTTTATCTGATTTACATCAGCCACCCCTGTTCAAAGCCATGTTTACAGACCTTCCCGATAAATCCGGTTAATCTTCGCCTGGGCTGCTTCCATTTCTTTCTTCTGGATAATGGCTTCTCTGTCACTTAAAATGGCAAGCATTTCATCCACCACATCCTCCGGCCGCGGCTGACTGACACGATACAAATAACCAAGCATTCTCGTTGCCGTATAATCGGTATTCATTTGCCGATAAGCAATCTCCCGACAAAAATCATCGGGATACCCCTTACCTTTTAAGGCTTTATATAATTCATTACTTCTGTCACTTTCCAACGCTTGTCACCTCATCACATATCCTCTCTGTCATTTTGCTTGTGCGTCCTCTCTCCATCCTGTATAATAAAATTACAGTAACTGTTCAGAGCTAACATCCTAAATGCTACGCATTTTATACCTGTTTTTGAAATTTTGCTTGGCTCTGAACAGTTACCAATTACAATTTATATCATCTGCACAAACAGATCGTTTAGATACTATACTATTCACAAAGGAGGCATCCTAATGGAAAAAGACCAAAAGACTCTGAAAATTTGCAGTATCATCTTCATCATTGCTGCTGTTTTAAATATTCTGGAAATTATCGTTGAGATCATCAGCGGCAGTCTAGGCAGCGACACATTATCCGCCATTGCCACTGTTACAGAAATTCCAGTCTCCACGCTTAGAATCAGCCTTGCTGTATCAGTGATTATTCTGGCCATCGAAATCATCATCAAACTGTTTCTCGGAATAAAAGGCCTGTCCGCAGTTAATGGTAACTCTATCGGCAAAGCACCCATCATTCTGGTCAAAATCGGCATTGTTCTGATGTTAATTTCATTTATTGAAGACATCATCCATGCCTTTTCCGGCAGTTTGAATATTATCTCTGTCGCAATAACACTGATATCTTTAGTACTATTGATATTTTATCAGAAATCTGCGAAGAATTTATCACCGACAACCTAAAAGTCATTGTATCCTATTACATCACACCAGGCACTAAATAATAATTCCTTTTAAATGATCCATCTCATGCTGACAGATTTGTGCCGTCCAACCACTGAGTTTCTGGCGGCGCACTGTCCAGCTCATATCTCTGTACTCCACTTCGATTTCTCTGTATCTTGTCGTCTTCCTCACACCTGTCAATGACAAACAGCCCTCTTCCGTCTCATAAGGACCACTTTTCTTCAATAATACCGGATTAAACATCACCAAATCAACAATTCCCATATTCACAATAATGACATTCTTTTTTATCCCTATCATGTTTGCTGCCATGCCAACACATTCCGCACGATGGGCTTTTAATGTGTCCTGCAAATCACGGCCGATCTGGATATCAGCCTCTGTCGCCGGTTCTGATTTCTGGCCCAAGAAAAATATATCCTTTGTAATTTCTCTAACCATTGATTTTTTCTTCCCACTCTTTCTCTTTGAATCCCGTCAGTACGAAATCCTCCCCAATAACCAGCGGTCGCTTCACCAACATACCATCTGTTGCCAGAAGCTTCAGTTGTTCATCCTCAGACATTTCTTTCAGCTTGTCCTTCAGGTTCATTTGTTTGTACAATATCCCACTGGCATTAAAGAATTTTTTCAGCGGCAGGCCACTCATTTCATACCAGGCTTTCAATTCCTCGTAAGACGGATTCTCCTCTTTAATCGGCCTTTCATCAAAAACAACCTGATTGACCTCAAGCCATTTCAAAGCTTTCATACATGTACTGCATTTTCTATAAACTAAAACTTTCAAAGTTTTACCTCCTTTTGGGGTTAAATTATAAAGCGGTGTCTGTCGTGGATTTTCTTACATCCTTAACTGTTGCCGTTCTGGCAGGTGTTATTTGCCATCTCATCTGCAAATGGCTCGACGGTGACAATTATTTCTCTTTATAATAAAGCTGACAATGACAATATCCTTCAAAATCCGGATCCTGGATCTGCGCTTTGAATTCATCACAAATACACTTATACTCCGGTTTGACCTCCAGTCTGCACGGACAGTAACCTTCTTTCCGTTTCAGACCTTCCCTGACTCTCGCAACGATTTCACAATCTTCGTTCAAACGCACTTTACCCATCTGTAACGCTCCTTTTCTAGTATCCTCCCACTTTGTATTTCATGATCGCTATTATTTTAGCATACTAAACATATCTATTCAATTATGTCCCCATTAAGATTTGCTGATAAAAAGCACCTCCCGTAAAGGCGTCTCCTTCTCCAAATGCTGACTGCGATTTTTTCACCATCCGGGCACAACTCCCTTAAAGGCCTCTGATATACTGATTACATCAAAAGAAAACAGGCACTTAAAGAAAAGGAGATTATATTTATGTGGATCATTATTGCAGCGATTATTATTTTTATTATTTTTGCAGACAGCGACACCAAACCTTCAGCTAACAAAAAAGGAAACACCAAAACAGATTCTCGTTTACACTGCACCGTCAACCGAACAGGATCTTACAGTTCCATCTTAAATGAACTTGAACAGATTGTGTCCCTTATTGCCAAACGCTGCCCTTGGATGAAACTTCATGTCCTGGTTATAGTAAGCAAAATCAATGCTTCCACCTGCTCTGTCTCTTTCCAGATTGAGGATGTATCTTTAAAGAGAAATAACATCACATTCGGCAGCGAATTTCAGGACAAAGGGGATGGTTCCTATGAATGTATGAGATTTGAAACAAAGCAGGCAACAGGTTTTACAACACCGGAAGATGTTAAAAAAGAACTGCTTTGCCAGTTTAACTGGTCGAATATCTCAACCAATATCACAGAGCTGCATGTGTTTGATCATGGTGATTTCACCCGTACACCAATGGTTACATTACGCTTTGAAGCCCAGTACAGAGACTAAATTTAACCCCGATTTTTTCACGGTTCGGGAACACCTCTCAAAAGGACTTCTGATATACTTAAATCATCAAAACAAAGCAATCCCAAATGATTGCAAGAAAATATTATTTTAATCAAATGGAGGTATTTATTATGGAAAACTATGGAAGATGTAAAGATTGTGAATACGGTGAACCTTCTGGTTGCAGCTGGAAATGGAGCTGCACATGGTATCATACACTGGAAGACCCGGACAAATTAAGGGATTGCAATCGCTATAGAGAACGCGATTAAGCAATCTCCTACAAAAAAGGCTATCGCTTAACGATTGAAACCGTTAAGCGATAGCCTTTTTTATTACATCATTCACTATTTGCGGATAATATCATGGTCTTCCAGTACTTTTTCAACCACCGTTCCATGAATCATCTTCAAGAGCGGCTTCTTAACCAGATTCAGCGGTCCAGGAAGTTCAATATCCAATGGCGATTTGCCGTCCATGAGTTTCACGGTGCTGTCGAGTAGTTCTCTGATATCATAAACACTGCCCCAGACTTCCGGTACACCTCTATCTACACCCAGCAGTCCATACACGGCTTCCATCGCTGTACGTACGGAATATTCTGTGGTGAAAACCGTATCTCTCGGTGTGTCTGCGAACTGTCCGAGGAATGCAAAGTTCACGCAGCCATCCGGGATAACATCCGGTCTGTCACCTTTTGCTCTCGGCATAAAGAATGCAGTGATATAAGGCATCATGGTCGGTACGCAAACAGCACTGTTTTCTGCCAAATCCATAATCTGATCTTCCGGCACACCCAGATGATACAGCCATTCTGCTGTGATTTCCTTACCTGTACAATCCTTCATCGTTTTCTTAATAAAATCACCCGGTACATCTGTAAACAGACCATACACCCATACGCAGACTTTATCTTTGTCCTGCTCTTTAAACTGTCCCTGTCTGTTAATGGTCCAGCTCAGAAGCCAACTGGAATCCTGACAGCTGACGATACCGCCTGTAACGACATTGCCTGTTCTCGGGTCACGTTTACAGATGTTGGTAATATAAGGAATAATCTTATCATCCAGTGTTGTGACAGTTGCGGACTCCCAGTTTGTCTTGGCCACATCTGAGCAGAATTTCTCCGGATGTCCGAAGGACGGATCCTGTCTGGCAATATTTTTCCAAAGGCTCCAGACACCGCTTGTTCTGACTTCCGCATCACCATTCGGCGCATGATTCTGATCGCCGTAAATCGTTCCCTCTGTACAGCTGCCGTTTGTAACAAATACAAGGTCGTTTTCTGTCAGCATAATGCCGTTTTCCTTGCCATTGACTTTGCACTCGATCAGAGACGCAATCTTCTTGCCGTTCTCAAACTTGAAGACAACATTCGTCACTTCTGTATTAAACTGGAAATCAACCCCGGCATCTTCAAGATATTTCTGCATTGGCAGGATCAGAGATTCATACTGATTGTATCTTGTGAATTTCAAAGCACTGAAATCCGGCAGACCGGCAATATGATGAATAAATCTCTGAAAATACAGCTTCATTTCCAGTGCGCTATGCCAGTTTTCGAAAGCAAACATGGTGCGCCAGTACATCCAGAATGTTGAATTGAAGACTTCATCATCGAAAACATCCTCAATGGTTTTATCGTAAAGGTCTTCATCCTTCGTCATGAACAACTTCATGATTTCCATGCAGCCCTTCTGGCTGAGATTAAATTTGCCGTCTGTATGGGCATCTTTGCCCCGATTCACCGTTGCTCTGCAAAGCGAATAGTTCGGATCATGCTTATTCAGCCAGTAAAATTCATCCAGTACAGATGCGCCCGGAATTTCAAGGGATGGAATACTGTGGAACAAATCCCACAAACATTCGAAATGATTCTCCATTTCACGACCACCACGCATGATATAGCCACGGCTCGGGTCGAAGATACCGTCACAGGCCCCGCCTGCAATATCCATAGCTTCAAGAATATGAATATGCTCTCCCGGCATCTGTCCGTCACGAACAAGGAAACATGCCGCTGCCAGAGAAGCAAGACCACTGCCTACGATATAGGCATGCTTTTCCTCCACACCCTCCGGCTTTTCCGGTCTGGCAAAAGCTTCATAATTACCATTGGTATAATAAATGCCCTTGCTGTTTTTCTCATATTTGCCGCGCTCTGTATTGCGGTAACTATTGTTGACTACTGAGTTCCTGTCGTCTTTCTTATTAAATGTCCAACCTGAATTTATTTTATACTGTGTCAATGACCAACCAGAATTTGCCTTATCCCGGATATTGTTCTGTGATGTGCCGTTCTGATTCTTCTTATCCTGAGACTTCTTTGCCACGTAAACCGCTGTGCCTGCTGCCGCAGCCGCTGCCATCCCTAATGTTAATTTCTTTTTAGCCATATAGATAACCACCTTTCTTCAAATAGCTGCACATTGACACTCTGTTGCGTTTGGTACAGTGTACAACCGATATTGGATGTCTTTCATCTGTTATTAAGTGATGCCTATATAGTATGGCCGATTTTGTCTTTTTTCAATTTACAAAAAAAGAGAAATGATAAAAAACTTATCATTCCTCCGCTTTTGTAAAGTTCCTGATGGAATTCGCAATGCCGCCGTGCAGTGTGATCGCGATCATTCTGGCAATTTCCCCGTAATCCTCTTTCATGCCCTGCTTAATCCAATCCAGCATAATGCCCACAAAACTGTATTTATAAAAATCTGCAATAAAACGCTTATCTTTATCAGGTATTGTCGTATTCACAGCCTGCTCCTGCTCTTTAACAACCCCCATGATCAAATCCGAAGTCAACTGAAACAGAAAATTCTCAATCTGTTCCCTGCTAATGCAGCGGTAAGCATTCATAATAAACGGCTTGTTCTCATAAACAACTTCGAAAATCTGCAGCAATCCTTCTGTCCATGTACTGTAAGTCTTCTTGCCCGCCAATGCCCTTGTGGCATCTTCCAGGCAGGACCACTCCACCAAATCATATATATCCTTAAAATGATAGTAAAACGCCATTCGGCTGATGCCGCAGTCCTTCGTCAGATCGCTGATTGTAATCTTGTCCAGAGGCTTCTGTAAAAGCAAGTGCTTTAATGATGCCTCCAAAGCTTGTTTTGTCTGATTTACCATACTTGTCTCAATTCCTTTAGCTTTCTCAATACGCAAAATGCGCCTGTTTAAAAATCCATACTCCCGAAATCAATCACGCAGTCTTCGTAAATTCCTACCTTAACAGAGTCCTGCAATGTGTACTGCGCCATATCACCATTGACAAAATCATATACCACAATCTGATTCTTTGCCGCATCAATAATCCAATACTCTCGAACACCGGCTGTTCTGTATTTAAACAATTTCGTATAATAATCCATTCTTCTGCTGGCAGGGGAAACAATCTCAATAATCCAATCCGGTGCCCCTGTACACCCCTTATCATCTAACTTATCAGGATTACAGATAACAGATATGTCCGGCTCAACATATGTATTCGTTGCTTCATCCAGATATACCGCAAAAGGAGCCGCATAAACCTTACAGTCTCCACCATGGGAACGGATATAACTTTTAATATCCGCATATAATTCCCCCGAAATATCCTGATGCTTTCTGCTGGGCGGAGCCATATAATAAATCTTACCATCAATAAGTTCTGCTCTCTTACCTTCTGGCAATGCATAAATAGCCTCTATCGTATAAATTTTTTCTTCTAATAACGGCATGTAATCTCTCCTTGTTTCTCAAATACATCATAATTTGTTCGAACACTCACTTACTGTCATTATACAATAGATTGCTTCATCCAGCAATTTATATATATCTCCATTTTCCACCCCAAAACATCTGATTTTTACTTTATGATGTATCGAAATTTTGATTTTCATTTTAAATAAAAGAGATTGGCTCTCAGCCTTCCCAGTCCAAACCATAAAAAATAACGTTCTGGCACGACTTTCTGCGCCTAAGCGCAGCGGAGTGCAGAACGTTATTTTTTATGGTTTGGAACTTCAAAGTTCCTGAAGCCAATCTCGTCTATTAATTAAAGAATTTCGATACCGGCAGATTCACACTGCTGCAGTGTCTCCTTGTCCCAGACAGATGCCTGAACTTCACCCACATGGGCTTTCTGAAGCAGCAGCATACAGATTCTGGACTGGCCAATACCGCCGCCGATTGTCAGAGGCAGTCTGTTGGCCAACAGCAGCTGATGGAACGGCAGCTTACGTCTCTCATCACAGCCGGCCTTGGTCAGCTGTTCATCAAGGGACTTCGCATCAACACGGATACCCATGGAGGATACTTCCAATGCACACTGTAATGGTTCATGCCAGAACAGCAGGTCACCATTTAACTGCCAGTCATCATAGTCCGGTGCACGGCCGTCATGGCGTTCGCCGGATTTCAGAAGATCACCGATCTGCATAATAAAGATGGTCTTCTTCTCTCTGGCATAGGCATTCTCTCTTTCCTTCGGTGTCAGATCCGGATACATATCTTCCAGTTCCTGAGATGTGATAAAGGAAACTTCTCTGCAAAGCTCTGTATGCAGATGTTCATACTGATATTTCACTTCATCCAGGGTATTGCAGATGGATTCCACAATACGGTTCACAGTGGTCTTCAGATAATCGAAATTTCTATCCTCTTCTGTGATAACTTTTTCCCAGTCCCACTGATCCACATAAGCAGAATGCAGATTGTCCAGTTCTTCGTCACGACGAATAGCATTCATATCACACAGCAGACCTTTGCCTACAGGAAAATCATAATTATAAAGTGCCATACGTTTCCATTTTGCAAGAGAATGTACAACCTGGGCTTCCATATGTGCATCCGGAATGTCAAAGGATACCGGTCTCTCCACACCATTCAGATCATCGTTCAGACCCGAAGCCGGATCAACAAACAACGGTGCGGTCACACGTTTCAGCTTTAACGCCATACATAATTTCTTCTGCATCAGGATCTTGATCATACCGATTGCTTCCTGAGTCTCATAACTGCTCAGGCAAGAACGATAATTTTCAGGTATTATTAATTTTCCCATCTCTGCCCCATCCTTTTCTAAAAATTTCCAGTCATTATCCAGCCGCAAGTTTTCCGGCTGCACCAAATAATAACAATCATAAACAAATATCGGCTTTTACTGTCGGGATTCTCCAAGCTCAGCACCTCTTGCCAGTGCATCATCAATATGTGCACAGAAGTTTTCAGCACCGACCTTATCATAAAGTCCCGATTTCTTCATTGCTGACATCGGCTGTTCATTCACATGAGAAAAGATCAGCGTCACATTCTTCTTCTGACATTTCTCCCAAAGCAGTTCCAGTGCATGCATCGCTGTTGCATCAATAGCATTCACGCTTCGCATACGCAAAATCAGACAATTATTGAAATCTTTCGCATGAATCTCAGCAATCTTATCGGCAGCACCGAAGAATAACGGACCACTTAACTCATAAACACGAATATTTTTGGCTACATCCCTCAAGTTAATACTGTCAGGATCATCGTCATCACTTTCAACATATTTCCAGCCTTCAACAGCCGTCTCCTCACTCATGCGCTTCATAAACAGCATTGCAGCAAGTACCACATTAACCTCAATGGCAACAACAAGATCAAATACAACTGTCAGACCAAAAGTCAATACAAGCACTATTATATCACTCTTTGGCGCTGTTTTCAGCAAATATACAAATTTACGCCAACCGCTCATATTATAGGCTACCATAAACAAAATCGCTGCAATCGTCGGCATCGGAATCAGTGCCGCATAAGGCATCAGCACAACAAGAATCAACAGAAGTACAACTGCATGAACCATACCTGCAATCGGTGTACGTCCGCCATTCTTGATATTGGCTGCTGTACGGGCAATGGCACCTGTGGCAGGGATACCGCCAAATAACGCAGAAACGATATTGCCCGCGCCCTGGGCTACCAGTTCCGTGTTAGAACGATGCTTTGAGTTAATCATACCATCTGCAACGACACATGACAATAAGGATTCGATCGCAGCCAGGATAGCAATGGTAAATGCATCCGGAAGCAGCTTCTGAATCATATCAAAATTAAACACCGGTACCGTCAGTGCCGGCAGCGCATTCGAAATTGTATATAAATCACCGATTGTATTCACCGGCATATGTAAACCCTTCACCATAGCAATACCGGCGATAACTGCCAGAAGTGACGGTGGAATAGTCTCATTGATCATCGGCCAGACAATCAGAATCGCCAGACATACCGCTCCAACGATGACTGCCTGTACATTAATGGTGCTGATAAAACGAATATCCCCCATTAATTTGTCCATTGTCTCGATCAACGGTTCTTCCGAAACAACTGTCAGACCAAGAAAATCTTTGATCTGCCCAATAAAAATCGTAACGGCAATACCGGCTGTAAAACCTGTCGTGATCGTATATGGAATATATTTGATCAGGCTTCCCATTCGACAGACACCCATAATGATCAGAATAATACCGGCCATCACCGTTGCCAGTGCCAGTCCTTCTATACCATTTTCCGCGGCTATACCAGCAACAATTGTCGCAAATGCAGCTGTCGGCCCCGCAATCTGCACACGGCTTCCGCCAAGAAATGAAATAACAAATCCGGCTGTAATTGCCGTATAAATACCGCGCTCAGGCGTCACCCCTGAAGCCAGGGCCAGGGCAATCGACAACGGCAGTGCAATGATTGCCACA
>OBIA01001382.1_pt1 | contig 11924 bp, 10 predicted proteins | sample 1519911 | NCBI WGS metagenome assembly OBIA01 (sample SAMN04209236, study PRJEB22552) | human gut metagenome | biome: gut; material: feces | host: Homo sapiens | place: USA: Oklahoma | reverse complement strand
GCGTTGGAGCAGGCGGCGGCAAACTCGCCGGTGGCAATGTTGGCCATGCCGCCCTGAATGATGGGGTATTTCGTCCCCAGGATCTCGTTTAAAAGTTTCATGGTCTTTATCCTTTATACTCCACGATCATGCCACCCCAGGTCAGACCGCCGCCGAAGCCGATGCAGGCAAGGGTCTGGCCGGGGTGCAGCTGGCCGCTCTCAGCCAGCTCGTTCAGTGCCACCGGGATGCTGGCAGCACTGGTGTTGCCGTGGCGATCCATGTTTTTGTAGAACTTTGCACCGTCGGCGTGCAGCGCCTTGACGCAGTGGTCGATGATGCGGCTGTTGGCCTGATGGCAGACCACCCAGTCCAGATTGTCCAGCGTAAGGCCGGTCTCGTCCAGCACGGTGTGCAGGCATTTGGGCAGGGCATCCACCGCAAAGCGGAACACTGCCCTGCCGTCCATGCTGATAGGTGCCGAGCCTGCACGGCTGGGGCCGCCGGCATGGATGGCGGCATCGCCCCGGGCACCCAGCGTGATGGCAAAAGGCACGGAGGTGTCGGTCAGTTCAAACACCGCCGCACCGGCACCATCGCCGAACAGCACACAGGTGGAGCGGTCGGCAGGGTCCATCAGGCGGGAGAGCGCCTCTGTGCCGATGACCAGCGCGTACTGCCCGCCCAGCGTAGCCAGCAGGCCGCGCGCCACCGCCGTGCCGTACAAAAAGCCGGAACAGGCGGCGTTCACATCCAGTGCGGGGCGGTTTTCCGGCAGTGCCAGCGCCGCCTGCACCTGACAGGCCACGCTTGGGGTGGCGTCCGGCGCGGAAAGGGTGGCGCAGACGCAGCAGGCAATGTCTGCCGGGGCAAGACCGCTGCGCTGCAGCGCCTGCTTTGCGGCGGCAATGGCCAGTGTGGCGGCGTTTTCGCCCTCGGTGCAGTAGTGCCGGGTGCGGATGCCGGTGCGGGTGGTGATCCACTCGTCGCTGGTATCCACGGTGCGGCTCAGCTCTTCGTTGGTGACCGTGCGGCCGGGCAAAGCCCCGCCGGTGGCGATCAGACGCAAACCCTTCATGCTTTCCTCATTTCTCCGATCTGACGGAATTTCTGGTAGCGCTGCTCGGCCAGCTGACGGCCATTCATGCGGTCAAGGCTGCGCAGCTGACGCCGCAGTGCCTCGTCCAGATTGCCGAACAGTACCCCGTGGGCGCGTTGTGCGCCGCCCACCGGCTCCGGGATGATCTCCTCCACGATGCCGTCCTTGTACAGATCCTGCGCGGTCAGCTTCATGATCTCGCAGGCTTCGCCGCTGCGGGAGGAATCCTTCCACAGGATGCTGGCAAAGCCTTCGGGGCTCAGCACCGAGTAAACGGCGTTTTCCAGCATCAGGATGCGGTTTGCCACACCCAGCGCCAGCGCGCCGCCGGAGGAGCCCTCGCCGGTGACCACTGCGATCACCGGCACGGTCAGGCCGCTCATCTCCATCAGGTTGCGGGCAATGGCTTCGCCCTGTCCGCGCTCCTCGGCATCCTTGCCGGGGTACGCACCCGGGGTGTCGATAAAGGTGATGATGGGACGGTCAAATTTTTCGGCCTGCTTCATCAGGCGCAGGGCCTTGCGGTAGCCCTCCGGCCCGGGCATACCAAAGTTGCAGCGCAGGTTTTCTTCCAGCGTGCTGCCCTTGCGGTGGCCGATGACCGTGACCGGCTGGCCGTGAAACAGTGCCACACCGCCCAGAATGGCGGCATCTTCCTTGCACTGGCGGTCGCCGCACTGCTCAAAGAAGTCGGTGAACAGTGCATCCACGATCTCGTCGATGTGGGGGCGCTCCGGGTGGCGTGCCAGAAAGACCCTGTCCTCTGCAGTCAGCGCCCCGCAGCCGGACAGCAAAGCGTCCTCCTGTGCGGAAAGCTCTGCCAGCTCGGCAGCGTGGTTGGTGATATCGGTCATATTCTCGTCCGCCGGGTCGCCGCGCAGGGCGGCAATCTTTTCATCCAGCGGTGCGAGCTGTTGTAAGATGTCCTTGATCATAAGGCGCTCCCTCCTCAGGCGTGCAGACGCAGCAGCTGTGCCAGTGTTTCGCGCATTTCGGTACGGGGCACTACCTTGTCCACAAAGCCGTGCTCGTACTGGAACTCGCTGCGCTGGAAGCCTGCGGGCAGCTTTTCGCCGATGGTCTGTTCAATGACCCGGGGACCCGCAAAGCCGATCAGCGCCCCGGGCTCTGCCAGCATAATATCGCCAAGGCTGGCAAAGCTTGCGGTCACGCCGCCGGTGGTGGGGTGGGTCAGCACGCTGATGTACAGCCCGCCCCGGGCAGAGAACCGCTCGATGGCGGCAGAGGTCTTTGCCATCTGCATCAGGCTGAAAATGCCCTCCTGCATCCGGGCGCCGCCGCTGGCCGAAAAGATGATCAGCGGCAGGTGCTTTGCGGTGGCGTGCTCCACGGCGCGGGTGATCTTTTCACCCACGGTGGTGCTCATGCTGCCCATAAAGAACCGGCTGTCCAGCACCGCAGCCACCACCGGGGTGCCCTCGATGCGCCCCGTGGCGGTGATGACGGCTTCCTTCAGGCCGGTCTTGCCTGTCTGTGCTTCCAGCTTTTCCGGGTAGCCTGGAAACTGCAACACATCCTGCGGGGCAAGGTCGGCGTCCAATTCCCGGAAGCTGCCCTTATCCAGGATGAGGTTCAGGCGGTAGTACCCGCCGATGGGCAGGTGCACCCCGCAGTTGGGGCAAACGTACTGCGCCTTGTTCCAGATCTGGCGGGTGGCGCGGCGTCCGCACTTTTTGCATTCCACGAACTGCGGGTCGTTCCACACGGCACCCGCATCCCGCCGGGCTTTCAGTTGGAAGGTGCGCTCCCGCATACTGCCCGGCAGCAGGTCTTTGATACTGTTCATCGCGTTTCGCCTCGGTCAGCCTCAGACATGGGCATTGATGTAGTTGAAGATATCGCCCACGGTCTTGAGGTTTGCCAGTTCCTCATCGGGGATGGACACGCCGCAGGCCTCTTCCAGTGCCATGTTCAGCTCCACAGCGTCCAGGCTGTCGGCCTCCAGATCCTCGGTCAGGCTGGCTTCCATGGTCACCTTGTCCTCATCGCAGCTCAGGGTATCGACAACGATCTTCTTCATTTCCTCGAAAGTCATGGTAGTGTTCTCCTTTATGTTCTATGGTTGTTTTTAATTATTTACCTAAAAGTTGTGAGGTATCGAACACGACCATTATAGCCAATTCGTCGGATAAGTCAATGGATTTAGTTAAATATTTTTATCTTTTACACTTTTGTCACAGTTTGCTTCCTTTTTATATAGCCCCCTGCACAGGGCGCAAAAAAGCCGCTGCACAGTGCTTTGTGCAGCGGCTCTCTTTTGAATATGAACGATTTGGAATGCGCGCCGCGTTTGCTTTGCGCATAATCAGCGGAATCATTCTTTGATATCTCGCGTTTGTCGCACTCTGCGGAGCGCGACAAACGCTTTTTTTCACAAGAGGGGCTGTAAAGATAAGCGGCAGTTTTGCCAGTTCGCGAGCTCGCCCTCTCAGTCACCTACGGTGACAGCTCTCCCAAAGGGAGAGCCCTTGGCAGTCCACGCAAACTTCATCTCTTTGCCAAGGCCTCTCCCTTTGGGAGAGGTGGCATCGCGCAGCGATGACGGAGAGGGCGAGGATGCTGACCTTGTGCTGCGATTTTTGCGTGAAACAAAACACCGAAGCATCCGCAGACGCTCCGGTGTTCCCGAATTCAACTATTCTTTTTTTCTTATTCCAGCCCGATCTGCTGGGCGTACTCTTCCAGCAGCTCCCGCTCAAGGAAGGGGGTCTTGACGCCCTCGCGGTCGCGGTAGGTCTCGTGCCCCTTGCCGATGACGGCGATCAGATCGCCCTCCTGTGCGTGATCCACTGCGTAGTGCAAAGCGTCCAGACGGTCGGGGATCTCCACGAACTTTGCGTCCGGGTTGCCCTTGTTCATGCCCTCGCGGATGTCCGCAATAATGTCCTCCACCTTTTCAAAGCGGTTGTTGTCCTCGGTGAGAATGGAGAAATCGGCCATCTTGGCGCAGATCTCGCCCATGCCGTAGCGGCGCAGCTTGGAGCGGTTGCCGCCGCAGCCGAACACCACCACCAAGCGGTGGGGCTTGTAGGCACGCAGGGTGGTGAGCAGGCTCTCGGTGGATACCTCGTTGTGGGCGTAGTCCAACAGGATGGTGAACTTTTTGCTGATGGGCACCAGCTCCACACGTCCCTTCACCACGCACTTGCCCAGACCATCGTGGATGGCGGCATCCGGCAGACCCAGCACCTTGCCCACGGCCAGCGCAGCCAGCGCGTTGTACACGCTGAACTCGCCGGGCATATTCACCTTGACGTCCATCTCGTCCTTGCCGGTAACGTGGAAGGCAACGCCCAGAAAATCGTGGGTGCGCAGCAGTTTGTAGCCGGTCTCGCGGTAGTCGGCCTTTTCATCGCGGCCATAGGTGACCAATTTGCAGGTATGACCCTCCAGCAGAGCGGCGGTGTTCTCGTCGTCGATGTTCACCACGCCCACATCGCAGCGCTTGAACAGCTGTCCCTTCCAGCTGCGGTACTCCTCAAAGGTCTTGTGCTCGCCGGGGCCGATATGATCCGGCGAAAGGTTGGTGAACACGCCCACATCGTAGTGCACGCCCGCCACACGGTCCATCATCAGACCCTGACTGGACACTTCCATCAGTGCGGTGTCGCAGCCGGCATCCAGAAACTCCCGGAAGGTCTTTTGCAGCTCGTAGCTTTCCGGGGTGGTGTTGGCGGTGTCCTTGTGGCGTCCCATATAGTAGATGCCGTTGGTGCCGATCATACCTACCTTGCGGCCTGCGGCCTCCAGCACGCTTTTGATCATGTGGGTGGTGGTGGTCTTGCCCTTGGTGCCGGTGACGCCGATCATGGTCATCTGGCGGGCAGGGTTGCCGAAGAGGTTGGCGCTCATCAGTGCCATGGCATAGCGGCTGCTCTCCACCTTGACCACGGTCACCCCGGGCATGGCAGAAAGGTCGATGTCGTGCTGGATGACCAGCGCGCTGACCCCCTTGGCGGCGCAGTCGGTGGCAAACGCGTGGCTGTCCCGCTGGGTGCCCACGATGCACACGAACAAAAGCCCCGGGGCAGCCTTGCGGCTGTCGTAGATGATATCTGCGATCTCAGTATCCAGACTGCCCTGCACAAGGGTAAAGGGCACGCCTTCCATCAGTTGTTCCAGCTTCATACAGTCTCCTCCAAAAAGCTTCTTTACATGGGGTTTTCTTCTTCGTTGGCCGTCATGCGGTCAGGGTGGGTCAGGGGCAGCTGCTCGGTGTCCGCTTCAGCCGCCGGTTCGGCGGTATCCGTGGGCTCTACGCCCTCGGTGCTGTCCGTGCTGTCGGCGGCGTCCTCTGCCGGGGCGGGTTCCTCGGCCTTGGGCGGCACCACATAGCCGGAGGGCAGAGTAGGCTCGCCCTGTGCAAAATAGATTTTGCGGGTGCTGCTGGCGCTGGTATGGCTGAAATCCAGCCGCCCGGTGTCGGTGGGGCCGCAGCCCTTGCCATCGGCGTTGGTCAGCACATAGCGGGCGCGGTCCAGCTTATAATCCAGATCGTTCAGCGTACCCAGCAGCACGCTGATGCGGTCCTGATACAAAAATGCGAGCTGCTCGGTGTCTGCCACTTCCAGCCGTGTCACATCCTGCGACAGACCGTATTCCTCCAGCTTGCTGCGCAGTGTGCGCAGCGCTTCCATGCGGGCATCCCCTGTGTCCGCCGTGCTTTCGCTCCCGGCTGCTTCCGACCCGGAGGCACTTGCTGCGTCCGCATCCTCCACAAGGCAGAACGCCTGTCCCGGGGCGGTATCCTGCAGCTTACCGCCGTACAGGGTGCAAAGCCCCTCGGGCTGGGTGCTTTCCTCGGACAGGATCTTCCATTTGTCCGAGATCACAAGCCACTTGCTGCCGTTTTGCACCGCGTAGGCGGGCACGGCTTCGGTCACCTGCACCACCACGGTGTTGGGGTAATCCCGGATCACCTTGATGGAGCCCAGCAGCGGGAAATTCTGCTCCAGCACAGCGGCCTTTTCGCCGGGCTCAAAGCTGAAAATGTTCTCTTCCAGCTGCACGCCCATCTGCTGCAAAATGCTGTCTGCGGAATAGCCCGCGATCTCGGTCACCTGCTTGCCGTCCGGGGTCTGCACCTGAATGGAATTGATGCGGAACAGCATGGTCATGGTCAGGTAGATGCCCGCGCCAATGACGCACAGCAGCATGGCAAAGGCGGTCAGGCGGCGCAGTATCCGGCGGCGGCGCAGGGTGGCGCGGGTCACCTTGCGCTTTTTGCGCTTTTCCCGCCGGGCAGGGCTTTGCTGCGGGGCAGTCTGCGCCGGGCGCAGACGCTGGTTCTGGCTGGCTACCGGGTGCTGCCGGTTCGGGTGATTCTGCGCGTTCTGGTTTTTCCGGCTGCTCTGCCCGCTGCGGGCATTGTTTGCCGGGCGGCGCTGCTTGCCGCCAGACTTCGCGTTTTTCGGTCTGCTGCCCGCCGGGCGGCTGCCGGCGGGGTACTGGGTGGTATTGCTCCCCTGCCCTTGCGCCGGGCGGCGGGTCTGGGACTGGGGCTGGGTTGGGAACTGGATGCTGTTATCTGCCCGGGAGGAGCGCACGCTGCCGTTGGCGCTGCGGGAGGGCGGGCGGCTGAGCGGCTCGCCGTTGTAGCCGTAGCGGCTGCTGCCGGTGCTCCGGGGCGTATGATCCTGCGAAGGCGCAGAGGTGCGCGCCACATCCCGGTTCAGATCATAGGGTCTCGGGTTCCGGGGTCTGCCGTTGCGGTCACGGTTCTGCTGCATCATTCGCACCTTCTTTCCTGTTTATTCCGGGGCTGCATCACGGGGTCTTTACCAGCTTAAGCAGCGCCGCAGTGATGCGGTCCAGACTGTCATCCACCGACAGGCTGCGGGCGTTTTTGCCCATCTCGGCCAGCTTGCCGGGCTGTGCCAGCATTTCGGCCACCGTCTGCACCAGCTTTTCGCCGGTCAGGTCTTTTTCTTCAATGACCACAGCCGCCCCGGCCTTTTGCAGTTCCATGGCGTTGTAGTACTGGTGGTTCTCTGCCACATTGGGGCTGGGGATCAGCACAGCGGCGCGTCCCACGGCTTCCAGCTCTGCCAGCGTCAGCGCACCGGCGCGGCTGATGACGAGATCTGCCGCAGCCAGCAGTTCCGGCATATTGTTGATGTATTCCTTTACCACAAGGCTGTCGCCGGGGGTAAAATCCTTCTGCTTTTGCAGCTGCTCAAACAGCTGTACGCCGTACTGTCCGGTGGCGTGCAGGTGCAGCACCGGCTTGTGCTCGTGCTGCTCCCATGCGCAGAGGTCTGCCACCACCTCGTTGACCCGGCGTGCGCCCAAGCTGCCGCCGAAGGACAGGATGACGGTGCGGTCGCCCGCGCCCAGCTGTGCGCGGATGGCTTCACGGTTCGCGGCCTGTGCAAACACTTCCGGCCGCACGGGGTTGCCCACCACAAGGGTCTTGTCCGGTGCGCCCAGCTTTTCCACAGCGGCGGGCACAGCGGCAAACACGATATCCACATCCGGAGCCAGCAGCTTGTTGGTCACACCGGGGAAAGCGTTCTGCTCGTGCAGGGCGGTGTGGATGCCCATTTTGGCGGCGCAGCGCACCACCGGGCCGGACACATAGCCGCCGCAGCCGATGACAAGATCCGGCTTTACCTCTTTCATCATGGCCTTGGCCTTGGGGCCGGAGAGTGCCAGATTCCACAGGGTAATGATATTGCGCTTGATGTTGTGCAGGCTGAGCTTGCGCTGAAAACCAGTGATCTCGATGTGGTGGAAGGGGTAGCCCGCCTGTGTGACCAGACGGTACTCCATGCCCTCCTTACGGCCTGCAAAGTGGATCTCGGCGGTAGGGTCGGCCTTTTTCAAAGCACCGGCAATGGCCAGTGCAGGGTTGATATGTCCGGCAGTGCCGCCGGCTGCGATGAGAACACGCATGGTGATTCCTCCTTATAAACGCCCGGCCTGCGGCCGGGCGGGCTTGCGGTTTTACTGTTCTGTACGGGCTGCGCGGGCAGAAGCCAAGTCAATGGTCTTGCGGGCAAGCTCTGCTTCCCGCTCGGCGCGGGCGGCTTCCCGCTGGGCACGCATCTGCTCCCGCTGCTGCGCCACCCGCTCGCCGTTGCGGCCTATGTTCACCATCACGCCCATCTCTGCCAGCAGCAAAATCAGACTTGTGCCGCCGGAGGAGAAGAAGGGCAGGCTGATGCCGGTATTGGGCAGGGTGTTGGTGACCACGGCGATGTTGCAGAACACCTGCCACGCGATCTGTGCCATGATGCCGATGCCCACCATGGTGCAGTACAGGTTCTCCGCCTTATAGGCGATGAGCAGCCCCTGCACGATAAACAGCACGAACAGCACGATAATGAGCACTGCGCCGATGAAGCCCAGCTCCTCGCACACCACGCTGAAGATGAAGTCGTTGGTGCTTTCCGGCAGCCAGAGCTGCTTTTCCACACTGTTGCCCAGCCCCAGTCCCTTCAGCCCGCCGGAGCCGATGGCGTAAAGGCTCTGCACGGTCTGGTCGGTCATCTTGCTCAGATCCTGCGTCCAGCCGTCCAGACGCTTTTGCAGGTAAGGGATGGAGTCCACATGAGAGAGCAGCGTTTCCAGCAGGGCACCCGCCGTAACGGCACCCGCCCATGTCAGCACACCGCCGCTGCCGGACAGCAGCAGGATGGTGCCCACCACCGCCACCGTCAGCACGATGCCGGACATATGCGGCTCCAGCGCCAGCAGGATGACCACCGGTATAAGGGGCAGCACCGGCACCACCAGCTGCTTCCACACCCGCACCCGCAGCCACTCCCGGGGGGTAAGCAGGATGCGGCGCTCCGGGTCCAGCCGCTCCACCTGCGGCGCTTTGGCCGCAAGATGGGAACTGAACAGGATCATCTCAAACTTTGCTACCTCCGAGGATTGCAGCGTAAGCCCGCCGAAGCGGATCCAGCGGCGGCAGCCGTTCAGGGGTGCCATGGTCAGGGTGACGGCCAGCATGGCCAGCACGATGATGTAGCCCGGCACCACCATCTTGCGCAAAAAGCGATGATCCATATAACTCATCAGGAACATACAGCCCAGCCCGAGCATCATACACAGCGCCTGCTGTTTGATGTAGTGGAAGCTGTCGCCCATGCGCAGGTAACCGGTGGTGTAGCTGGCGCTGAACAGCATCACCAGCCCAAAGATCATAATAACAGCCAGCGTAGCCAGCCAGTCGATCAGCAGCCGGGACCACGGGCCCGGGTCACGCTGGAACACCGACACCGGCGCTCTGTGTTTTTTGCGGATAGTCGCCATCTGCGCTCCCTTCCCTCTCTGTGCCCGGTCAGCACCAGCGCAGCAGCGCCAGCGCCAGCACATAGCCGACAGCGCTCAGCGCAAAGCTGCACAGAAACACCGTCTCCGGGCTTATTTTATGCTTTTTTACCCAGCAGCGCAAGGGCTTGCCGGTGCGCTTTGCACACAGCAGCTGCGCTGCCAAAAGACCGCCCGCCGCCCAGAAGGGCAGCGCCAGTGGCACAGTCAGGCTGGTCATGTCCAGACTGAGCGGGATGCAGCCGATGGCACCCGCTGCCAGCAGACTGCCGCAGCAGCCCACCCCCAGCCTTGCCGGAGGGAACGCCCACAGCCCCAGTGCCACCAGTGCCCCGGCAAGCGCGGCGGGCAGCACCGCCAGCCCGGAAACGCCCAGACCGGCTTCTACCATCATCAACGCCAGCATGGCCACAAAGGCCGCACCGCACACCGTACCCTCGTCCCGCTCGGCGACGCGGGCACACTCGGCCAGTGCCACCATGAGCACCGCCCACAAAAAAGGTACGGCACTGCCCAGCAGCACATACCCCGCCCCGGGCACGCCCAGCCCCCGGGGCAGACAGCCCGCTGCCCGCAGCAGCAAAAGGACAAAGGCCGCGGCCAGTGCTTCCAGCAAAAGCCGCACGTCCCGCCGCAGGCCCAGCGCCGCCGGGCTGCGCATCCGGGCAAGATCCTCTGCAAAACCCACTGCCCCAAAGGCAAGGCTTCCGGCCAGCGCCGTGAGCAGCCGTGTCATCAACTGGCCCTCGCTGCCCAGCAGCTCCGGCTGACCCACGCAGGCGGCAAGCCAGCCCACACCCACCGCAGCCACCGTGCCCGCCGCCGCACACAGCCCGCCCCACAGCGGGGCGCGCAGGGGCGCAGGCCGGGGCTGCTCAGACTGTACCGGCTGCTGTTGTTGTTCGCGGCGTTCCAGCACCCGCCGCAGCGGCACAAACAGGCTGCACAAAGCTGCCGTAAGGGCAAAGCCCAGCACCACCGCCGCTGCCAAGGCGAAACGCTCCATAACTCAGCCACTCCATTTCGCCAAATAGTTATACTTCCGCTTCTTTATGCTCTTCGTAGAAGATATCCAGCACTTTTTCCAGTGCCATGCCGTGGCTGGCCTTTACCAGAACGGCATCGCCGGGCTGCACCCGATCCAGCAGAGCATCGGCGGCCTCGCGGTAGCTGTCCGCGTGCAGGGTCTCTACCCCCTTGGCCGCAGCCACTACGGCGGTGCGCTTGGCCTGCTCGCCGTAGGTGATCAGGCAGTACAGTCCGCTCTCGGCGGCAAGGCGTCCCAGCTCCTCGTGTGCTTCGCGGCTCAGATCGCCCAGCTCCAGCATATCGCCCAGCAGGGCAAAGCGGCGCTTGCAGGGGAAATCCTTGAACATCGCCAGTGCAGCCTTCATGCTGTCCGGGTTTGCGTTGTAGCAGTCCTCGATGACGGTCACGCCCTCGCTGTCCACCACCTTCTGGCGGCGGCCGGTCTGCTCAAAGTTGGAAAGCCCATGGATGACCCTCTTGGCGTCGCATCCCAGACGGGTGGCGGCGCAGTAGGCAGCCAAGGCGTTTGCCACATTATGGCGTCCCATGGCGGGGATGTTCACCACAAAGGTGCCGTGCTCCTGATCTTCCAGCACAAAACTCATACCGTCAGTCTCCTGCCGGATGGACAGGGCGCAGACATCGGCGTTCTCATCGCTCAGACTGAACCACACCGGGCGCACATGAGCGGGCAGCACCGCCTTGCGCAGGAAGGGGTCATCGTAGTTCAGCACCAGCGGCGCACCCTCCGGCAGACCGTTGCAGATTTCCAGCTTTGCCTTGCAGATGTTCTCCTGACTGCCCAGATTGCCGATATGGGACACGCCGATGCAGGTAATGATGCCCACATCCGGCCGTGCCGCCCGCGCCAGACGGTCGATCTCGCCGGCGTGGCTCATGCCCATCTCGATGACCGCGTACTCGGTGCTGCTTTCCAGCCGCATCAGGGTGCGGGGCATTCCCAGCTCATTGTTCTGGTTGCCCTCGGTCTTGATGGTCTCGCCAAAGCCGCACAGAGCGGCGTAGGTCATCTGCTTGGTGGTGGTCTTGCCTACACTGCCGGTCACACCCACCATTTTGGGGTGGTACTGGCTGCGGTAGTTTGCGCCCATCACCATCATGGCGTGGTAGCTGTCCGGGCAAAGGATGGCCTTTTCCTCCGGCACACCGGGCACGGGATGGTTGACCACCACATACTCCGCGCCCTGCTCCAGCGCACGGGCGGCGAAATCATGGCCGTCGAACCGCTCGCCGGGGAAGGCCACAAAAATGCAGCCGGGTTTTACCTCGCGGCTGTCGGTGGTGACCAGTGCCACCTCCGGGTCACTGGTCAGTTTTCCGGCAGGCACCAGCCCTGCCAGAAGCTTGCTTGCATGGATCTTTTCCATTGTTCTATCCCCTCTCTATATTGATAAAAGCTCTCAATCCATACGATTGTTATCAACTGAATTTCTTGCTATTTTTAAGCGGGCTCGCCCTCTCCGTCACCTACGGTGACACCTCTCCCAAAGGGAGAGGC
>OBIA01001324.1_pt1 | contig 12215 bp, 7 predicted proteins | sample 1519911 | NCBI WGS metagenome assembly OBIA01 (sample SAMN04209236, study PRJEB22552) | human gut metagenome | biome: gut; material: feces | host: Homo sapiens | place: USA: Oklahoma | reverse complement strand
CAACCCCCGCCATCCCCAGTACCGCCGCAATCGCAAACAGCACCAGCAGATGCACCGGATAAAACGCATAAAACGGATACTTCAGATTCAATCCCCGTTTTCCGTTATAAAAATGCACCGGAATCATAGCCAGAAAACAGGTGATTTCATTCAGACTCAACAGCGTAAGCACTGCACACCCGATTCCGATACAGTACATTTTATTCTTTCTCATATTATACATCAGCACAATCGTCAGAATTCCCATTGCACTGTAATCTGTCTTCAACAGCGTGGCCACTGCACAGGCTGCCACAATCACCAGCAGCTTGCCAACCGAAACCTTCCAGTTCGTCCTCTGCCATGCACCGGCATCTTTTTGCGCTTTTGAATCGATTTTCTGCAGAAAAATCATCATCACAAGGCCGATAAATAAAGTGAAAAAGACATTCTGATAATCCAGATAAAACGGTTTTCCCGCAAATGCCAGATCGAACGGAATCTCCGAAACCAGTGCAAAAATCCCAAGATTCAGCGCATACTTTTTCATATCATGCGTATGCATGAACCCTTCAATCAACAGAAAACAGAAAATCGGAAAACTGATCCTTCCGATTGCGCGCATAATCATATCCGCATAATAAATCACAGCTGTGTTTCCGGTAGAGAGAAATGATGCGCCTCCGTCCGAAGCGTTCACCGCATTCAGAAGACCGCGGGAAATCAGGATTCGGTCGAAAAGTACAGCTGCCGTATGGTCAATCAGCATGCAGGCCATAGCAATGATCTTTAGGGTGCTGCCGGAAATTTTACCAGCGTTTTTTACAGGTTTTACAGTAGTCGTTGCCATAAAGGATCCTTTCCGGAACCGAGATGAAAGGCAGAAAATGTAAGTTGTCTGCATATCAGGTTCCTATAACAGTAAACAGCAGAAAATCCTGCTGTTCTGCCAGAATTGTAATACTATGATTATACGTTCAGTTAAGAATAATGTCAAAGTAATCTTTGATGACAATGTTAACAGGAAAGACAGTAAAAACAATAAAAACAATAAAAACAGGCCGGTTCATTATTCCGTATTTCAGTCAAAGCGGATATTCGCAATCCGCTTCGCTACTTGCTCATAACCGAATAGCTGCTTCGCAGCTTATCAGGAGTGGCTTGTACCACTCCTGATACAAGCAAGTCCCAACCCACTGCTTATTGCTTCACGCAATAGAAGCAGTGGGTTGGGACTTGCTTGATTCGGTTAAAATACATCCAGGTCTTTTCCGTTCACGACATATCCGTCATACCCTGCATCCCGGATTTCATCCAGTATCGCAGTATCGCGCCATGCCATCTCGGCGGCAAGGTTTTTGTGGTTATCCTGTACATTCATATGGTAAATCCGGTGATACGTAACGAGCAGTTTCGGATTTGCCTTTTTTGCAACACCGGCAAGATCCGTGCTTAACGTATGCACTTCCCGGTGGTATTTCTGCCATTTTGGTTCGCGGCAGGAGATTCCGGCGGCGTATTCCACTTCGTGCAGCAGGATATCACAGCCTTTCGATTTTTCTGCCACGAGATCCAGCGGAGCGGTATCGCCGGTGATGACGATTGTGCGGTCCGGTGTGGTGAATTTATAGCCGTAGCATTCCAGTGTTCCGTGGCTGACCGGAAAAGCCTCCACCGTAACCAGGTCATCCCGGTAGACAATGCCGGATTCAATTTCTGTTACCTCAACGCGGTAGCCGGATTCGTTTGCTTTTTCGAAACCGTGAATTCGGAAATCAATGTCGGTTTCATAGGCCTGTAAGATATGATTGGTCATGTGCTGTAAGCCCTTTGGCCCGAAAACTTTCAATGGAACCGGGCGTTCCAGCACCCACGGAGTAAAAATCAGATCCGGGTATCCTGCGGTATGGTCTGTGTGAAGGTGCGTACAGAAGGCAACGGTCAGAAGATCCGGCCGCAGGGCATCCACGCCGTTAAAATAGGCGGCTGAGGCCTGGCGGACAACGCCAGGGCCAAAATCTACCAGATAAGCACGGTCACCGACCACGACAGCGGAGGAAGGTCCGTTGGCATTCGGACACGCATTTGGTGTGCCGGTTCCGAGAAGAACAAGTTTTGTCTGCATTCTTTCTCTTTTCCTTTTCTTTTTTTGTTTCTGTTTATGTTTATGATTTCCTGTTACGATTTCTGCTTTTGCCTTATTTCTCTTCTTTTGATTCATTGTTTTTGGTTTCCGGAAGATGCTTAATGGAAATTCCGGTAAATCCATAGAAAATACTGAAAACCGGGGTCAGGTAAAGCAGGAATAAGTACGGGAAAAATGCCGACCATGCAACACCAAGTGTGCCGGCCATGTATACGCCGTAGCCATGCCATGGAATCATAGGACCAGCCATAGTTCCGGAGTCTTCGAGGCAGCGGGAAAGAATTTCCGGTGCAACCTTGCGCTCTTGAAAGACAGGTGCCATCAGACGGCCGGTCAGAACGTGTGCCATCGGCTGGGAGCAGCTGATGAGGCTGGTCACGTAACCGACAATCATCGTTGCCAGGATCATACTTCCATCGCTGTTGATTCTCTTTACAATCGCCTGAAGAATGTGATCCAGTACACCGAGTTTTTCCAGCATGCCGCCCATGCCGACAGCAAAGCAGATAATGGCTACGTACTGGAGCATGCTTCCCATGCCGCCGCGGTTTAAGATGGATTGTAATACCGGTTCTTCGATTGCGGTTGTGTAACCGTTGTAAGCTGTGCGGATGATGCCCTGCAGAGTATCGTGCTGCACAAAATAGGAAACAAATCCGGCAGCGAAGCTGGAAAGACCAAGTGCAGAGATCGCATTTACTTTGCAGAGGAGCAATACAATAATCAGGATGGCAGGGATCATGGTAATCCATCCAAGCTGGAATTCACCGTTTAAAGCATCGATGTAAACGGTAATGCTTCCCTCGGTATAGCTTCCGCTGGTCTGCTGGAAACCGAGAATAGTAAAAAGAATTAAGGTTATCACATATGTTGGAAGGGTGGTCCAGAGCATCGAGCGGATATGATCGCCAAGTTTGGCATCTGCAACGGCCGGAGCAAGGTTTGTGGTATCGGAAAGAGGACTTAATTTGTCACCGAACATGGCACCGCAGATGACAGCACCGGCTACCATGCCAGGATGGATACCCATGGCGTTTCCGATCGCCATCATGGCAACACCTGCGCTTCCGACGGAACCATAGGAAGTACCGGTTACAACACTCAAAATGGAGCAGAACAGCAGCGTCAGAGGCAGCAGCCAGGACGGGTTAATCATTTTTAAGCCCCAGGAAATGATGGTGGCAATGGTGCCACTCTGCAGCCAGGTGCCGATCATGACACCGATGGCCATCAGAAGGCAGAGCGTCGGGACGACCATACGGATGGCATCGTATGCGCCGGCAACAATGTTGGTGTAAGAAATACCGAAAATCTTACAAAACAGATAGATAAAAATCCAGCTTGCAAACAGGCCGATCATAGGACCGCCGGTTTTCAGGCGGATACAGACTGCGACGGATACGATGATCAGCAGCAGCAAAAGCAGTGACTGTGGCAGATTGAGTTTTTTTTCTTTTGTTCCACTCATAAAAAAATCCCCCATTCATAGGTAAAATGATTTGCCCATTCAACGCGTTAAAGTAGAAAAGACATGTAATATATTATAATGGTGAAATGCAGAAAAAGCAAGGGAAATTCTCTTGATTTTTTGTTCTATGGTTGCTATAATAAGCGTGAGTGTGGGGCGGAGGATAAACTTCGGCTCTTTTGCAGCTAACTATAAACGGAATCAACAAGATAAAGAGGTTAAATCAATGACAAGAATAGACATTATTTCAGGTTTCCTGGGCGCAGGAAAAACAACCCTGATCAAAAAACTCCTCGGAGACGCACTGAAAGGCCAGCAGGTTGTTCTGATCGAGAACGAATTCGGTGAAATCGGAATCGACGGAGGCTTCTTAAAAGATGCCGGTATCGAAATCCGTGAAATGAACTCCGGCTGCATCTGCTGCTCTCTTGTGGGAGACTTCGGCGCAGCATTAAAAGACGTTATCACCAAATATCACCCGGACCGCATCATCATCGAGCCGTCCGGCGTAGGTAAACTCTCCGACGTCATCAAGGCTGTAGACGGTGTAGAAAAAGAAGCAGGCGTAGCCCTGAATTCCGCAACAACCGTAGTCGACGTTATGAAATGCAAAATGTATCTCAGAAACTTCGGCGAATTTTTCGAGAACCAGGTTAAGAGCGCAGGAACCATCATCCTGAGCCGTACCGATAAGGCTGACACTGCAAAAGTAGAGGCAGCAGTAAAGATGCTCCGCGAGCTGAATCCGGAAGCACACATCATCACCACACCGGTTGAAGTTCTGGGCGGCAAGAAAGTACTCGATACGATGGAAGGTGCGATCATCAACCTTGCGCAGGTAGAAGAGGAAGAGCATCATCACCATCATCATGACCACGACGAGTGCTGCTGCGGCCATGACCACGATGAGGAGCATGAGCACCATCATCACGATCATGATGAGGATGAACATGAACATCATCACCACGACCATGACGGCGAGTGCTGCTGCGGCCACGATCACGACGAGGAGCATGAGCATCATCACCACGACCATGATGACGAGTGCTGCTGCGGCCATGATCACGACCATGAGCATCATCATCACCACGATGACGAGTGCGGCTGTGGTCATGAGCATCATCACCATCATCACGCAGACGAAGTTTTCACAAGCTGGGGTCAGGAGACTGTGAAGACCTTCACCAAAGAGCAGATCGAAGGCATCTTAAAGAAACTTTCCGAGGATACCGCTTATGGTATGGTTCTTCGGGCCAAAGGTATGGTAGCAGGCGCCGATGGACAGTGGATCTATTTCGATATGGTTCCGGAAGAGTACGAAGTACGTGACGGAGCACCGGAATTCACCGGAAGAATCTGTGTCATCGGTTCCAAATTAGCAGAAGATAAGCTGGCAGAGCTGTTCGGACTGTAAAAATACAAAGTAGCTGCGAAAATTACGGTCCGCAGGGTACCTGTGAATTGTAACGAAGCTGCCGCATCAGAAACAAAATCCGATGTGGCAGCTTTTTCCTTGATTTAGAGACAAAGCAAAAGGTACGCCCGGAATCTCAGCCGCAAAAGCAAGTGCAGAAAGATTCCGGGAGTACGTCAAAGACAACGGAGGTACAAAATGTACGAAGAAGACGAAGTAGAAATTCCGATTTATCTCATAACAGGATTTCTGGAGAGTGGAAAAACCTCTTTTATCAATTTCACCGTAGCACAGGACTATTTCCAGATTGACGGGCCGACCCTTCTGATCACAACCGAAGAGGGTGAGGTAGAGTATGACGAAAAAGAACTGCTCAAACACAATACAGTACTGGAAATCGTAGAAGGACCGGAGCAGTTTACTTTAGATTACCTGAAAAAACTGAACCGTAAATATCGCCCGGAGCGTATTATTCTGGAATACAATCCGCTTTGGAGCGTAAAAAAACTCGAAGAAATGGAGCTGCCGCGCGGCTGGGGCATTGTACAGGAGATTGTAACCGTCGATGCAAGCTGCTTCCAGATTTATATGCAGAATATGAAATCTGTTTTCATGGAGATGGCAAAAAATGCGGATATGGTTATGTTCAACCGCTGTCGTCCGGAAGATCCACTTCCGGCATTCCGCCGCAGCATCAAAGTAGTCAATCAGGCATGCGACGTTCTGTTTGAGAATGAAGAAGGCGAAATTGACAACATTTTTGAGGATCAGATGCCGTTCGATACCGATGCCGATGTGATCGAAATCGACGATGCCGATTACGGAATCTGGTATGTCGACATGGGCGACAACCCGGAGCGCTACGAGGGCAAAACCGTTCATTTCCGAGGCATGGTATTAAAGAGCAAAGACGTCGGAGCTGATTTCTTTGTCCCGGGCCGTATGGCAATGACCTGCTGTGCAGACGATACTTCCTTTATCGGTTACGTCTGCAAATGCGCAAGCGCCAAATCTCTCGTAATGGGTTCCTGGGTTGACGTGACTGCAACGGTAAAATGGGGCTATATGAAGGTTTACGACGGCGAAGGCCCGGTTCTGTATGCAAAAGAAATCAAACCGGCCAAGAAACCGGAGAGCGAACTGGTATATTTTAACTAAAGAAAAAGAACAATCATACATCAGACAACAGAGGGCAGAGAAAGTTTTTTCTGCTCTCTGTTGTCTGCATTGCAGGAGGAAGTATGTTTATTATAGTAGGTTTGGGAAATCCGACGCGCCAGTATGAGGGCACGAAGCACAACGTCGGATTCGACACCATCGATTACCTGATCGACGAATATCAGATCCCGTCTTCCGGTGCAGGCCACAAGGCACTGTTCGGAAAGGGCATGATCGCAGGCCAGAAAGTCATTGTCGCAAAGCCGATGACATATATGAACCTGAGCGGCGAGTCCGTTCGGGAGCTGGTGAACTATTACAAAGTGGATCCGGAGAGCGAGCTGATCGTGGTTTACGATGATATCAGCCTGGCGCCGGGACAGATCCGTATCCGCAAAAAAGGAAGCGCGGGCGGCCACAATGGCATCAAAAACATCATTGCCAATCTTGGCACCGACCGATTTATGCGTGTGAAGGTCGGCGTCGGTGAGAAACCGAAAAACTGGGATCTGGCGGACTACGTGTTAAGTCCGTTTACGAAAGACGAACGTCCCCTTGTAAATCTGGCGATCGAGCATGCGGCAAAAGCAATCGAGCAGATGCTGAACGGGGATGTGGACGCAGCTATGAATGAGTATAACCGCAAATCTGCAAACCCGGCAGAGTAAGGAAAATGAAAGCGTTATTAGAACCGATCAAAGAAATTGCCCGTTTTGACGAGCTGTTCCGTGATCTGAAAAAAGGAACCGCAGGTGTGACGGTGATCTCGGGCTGTTTGGAAAGCCAGAAAGCCCACATGATCGCAGGTCTCTCCGAGGATGCCCCGGTGCGGCTTCTGATCGCGGAAAATGAATTAAAAGCAAAAGAATTATATGAGGATTACCGGCTGTACGATGCGGAGACGCTGTATTATCCGGCGAAGGACCTGATTTTCTATCAGGCGGACATTCACGGAAATCTGCTGATCCGGCAGCGGCTTCAGGTCATCCAGGCACTTCTTGAGCGGAAGGAAGTTACCATCATCACCAGTGTGGGGGGATGTATGGACTTTCTTCTGCCTCTTGACGTGTTTGAAAAGCACTGTATCCATCTGCGCAATGACAGCGAACTCGATCTGGATAAAATAAGAAAAGAGCTGGTGCGGCTCGGCTATGAGAGTACCTTTCAGGTGGAGTCGACCGGCCAGTTTTCCGTCCGCGGCGGCATTCTCGATATTTATCCGCTGACGGAACAGAACCCGATCCGGATTGAACTCTGGGGCGATGAGATTGATTCCATCCGAAGCTTCGATGCGGAGAGCCAGCGGTCGATTGAAAACCTCGAGGAAATCACAATCTATCCGGCATCGGAGCTGATCTTAACTGAGGACACGATTGCGCGCGGTGTGAAAGCGATTAAAAAAGAGGCAAAAGCGCAGAGCACAAAGTTCCGCGACAAGATGATGACGGAGGAAGCGGCGCGTATCCGCCATGCGGCAGAGGAAATCTGCGATCAGATCGGCGAGGGCGAAATTCTGCAGGGAGCGGAGCAGTATCTTCATTATTTTTATCCGGAGACCGTTTCGTTTCTTGAGTATCTGCCGGAGAACAGCCGCATTTTCCTCGATGAGCCGAACCGCATCATCGAGTGTGCCGATGCGTTGGAAGCAGAGTTTCAGGAGAGCGTGAGCCACCGTCTCGAAAAGGGATACCTCTTGCCGGGACAGGCGAAGCTGATGTGCAGTACGGCGGAGCTTGTGGCAAAACTGAACCGCCGCGGCTGTGTTGCCGTATCGCTGATGGAGCCGCAGAAGGGCGAGTGGAATATCCGTGACGAATTCAGTGTGACGGTGAAATCGGTCAATTCGTATAACAATCAGTTCCCGCTTCTGGTAAAAGATCTGAAATCCTGGAAAAAAGCGGGTTACCGTATTGTACTGGCGAGTCCGTCGCGGACGAGGGCGCAGCATCTGGCGGAGGACCTGCAGAATGAGGAGATTCCGGCCTTCTACAGCGAGAATGAGGAGCGTGTTCTGAAACCGGGCGAGGTCATGCTGATCCACGGCGCGGCCCGCAGAGGCTTTGAATATCCGATGCAGAAATTTGTGCTGATCACAGAGACGGATATTTTTGGAAAAGAGAAGAAGAAAAACCGGAAGAAATCGGAGTATTCCGGTCAGAAAATCCAGAATTTTGCGGATCTATCGATCGGTGACTATGTCGTGCATGAGAGCCACGGTCTTGGTATTTACCGCGGTATCGAAAAAATTGAGATGGACTGCGTAACGCGTGATTACATGAAAATCGAGTATGCGGGCGGATCGAACCTCTATGTGCTGGCCACCCAGCTCGATACGCTGCAGAAGTATGCGTCCGGCGAAGCTGCAAAGGTGCCGAAGCTGAATAAAATCGGCGGTCAGGAATGGAATAAGACGAAAACACGGGTTCGCCATGCGGTAAAAAATATCGCACAGGATCTCGTGAAGCTGTATGCCGAGCGGCAGGCGTCATCCGGCTATCAGTTCGGAAAGGATACGATCTGGCAGAAAGAATTTGAGGAACTGTTTCCGTTTGAGGAGACGGACGATCAGCTTGCGGCGATTGAGGCGACAAAGGCGGACATGGAGAGCAAAAAGATTATGGACCGCCTGATCTGCGGCGATGTCGGATACGGCAAAACCGAGGTTGCAATCCGTGCAGCGTTCAAGGCAGTACAGGAGAGCAAACAGGTCGTCTACCTCGTTCCGACCACCATTCTGGCACAGCAGCATTACAATACGTTCGTTGAGCGCATGAAGGACTTTCCGGTGCGCGTTGATCTTCTGTGCCGGTTCCGCACGCCGGCAGAGCAGAAAAAAACGCTGGAGGATCTGAAAAAAGGACTCGTGGATATTGTCATTGGAACACACCGCGTTCTTTCAAAGGATGTGAAGTTCAAAGATCTTGGCCTTCTGATTGTCGATGAGGAGCAGCGGTTCGGCGTGACGCATAAAGAAAAAATCAAACAGCTGCAAAAAAATGTGGATGTTCTGACACTGACGGCGACACCGATTCCGCGTACCATGCATATGAGCCTGATTGGAATCCGGGATATGAGTGTGCTCGAGGAAGCACCGCAGGATCGCCAGCCCATCCAGACCTTTGTCTGTGAATACAATGAAGAAATGGTTCGCGAGGCGATTAACCGTGAACTGGCGCGGGGCGGGCAGGTTTACTATGTCTATAACCGTGTCCAGTCGATTGCGGATATGGCAAACACGATCCAGAAGCTCGTGCCGGATGCAAATGTAGGCTTTGCGCACGGGCAGATGAAGGAGCGCGAGCTCGAGAAGATCATGTACGGATTTATCAACGGAGAGATCGATGTGCTGGTGTCAACAACGATCATTGAGACAGGACTCGATATTTCGAATGTCAACACGATGATTATCCATGATTCCGACCAGATGGGACTGTCACAGCTCTATCAGCTCCGTGGCCGCGTTGGACGGTCGAACCGGACTTCCTACGCATTTCTGATGTACCGCAGAAACAAGATGCTGAAGGAAGTGGCGGAGAAGCGTCTCCATGCGATTCGTGAATTTACGGAGATGGGAAGTGGTTTTAAAATTGCAATGCGTGACCTTGAGATCCGTGGCGCCGGAAATCTGCTGGGCGCGGAGCAGTCGGGCCATATGGAATCGGTTGGATACGATCTCTATTGTAAAATGCTCGCAGAGGCGGTTAAAGAGGCGAAGGGCATCGCACCGGCAGAAGTGTTCGAGACAACGATTGATCTGAATGTCAGTGCCTATATTCCGGACAGCTACATCAGCAACGAGGCTCTGAAGCTTGACACCTATAAGCGAATTGCGGCGATTGAAAATAAGGAAGAGTATGAGGACATGACGGAGGAGCTGACCGACCGCTTCGGGGAACCGCCGAAAAATGTACAGAATCTTCTGGCTGTCGCAGAACTGAAAGCGCTGGCGCACTGTGCGTATGTGACGGAGCTGAAACAGATGGGCGATTCGGTACGAGTCACCTTACAGCAGCATGCAAAAATCGATGTAGCGCGGATTCCGGAGCTGCTGCAGAAATACCGCGACGAACTGAAATTCCAGATGGAGTCGCTGGCGTTTGTCTACACGCCGCGGCGGAGAAATTCAAAGGAAAAGATCGATCTGCTGGAGAAGAGCCATGCACTGGTGGAAGATCTGCTGCAGATCACGCAGGAGTGAAACACTCGCATACCCCCAAAATCGTGTGAAAAAGGCGTGAACAGGGAAGAAAAAAGTTGCCCTGTATCAGCAAAAAGGGTATAATAGAAAAAGCGTTTATAAAAATCGATGCAGGACCGGAAATTCGAATGTGTAAAAAAGTCGGGCATTTGAAAGGCCCGGACAGTTTTGAAAAGGTAAATTCTTTTTGAGCATACATTTCGCCCTGCATGAGGAGGAAGTAATGAAAAATTTAAAAGCAAAAGCAGTCTGCGTTATGCTGAGTGCTTCGATGGCAGCGATGGGACTGACCGGCTGCGGTTCCGACAATGTGGACGGAACAAAAACGGCAATTACTGTAAATGACGAGTCGATTACACTCGGACAGGCAAATTTCATGCTGAGATATCAGCAGGCAACCATGTACAATTATTATTCCAAGATGTACTCGATGTACGGAATGCAGATGCCGTCTGAGATGTACGACAAGGAAGGCGACGATGGAAAGACTACCGGGGAAACGTTCAAGGAGCAGTCTCTTGATACGATCGAAAAAGAGCTTCTGATGCGGCAGCACGCAGAGGAATACGGAATTTCCCTGACAGACGAGGAAAAACAGCAGGCGAAAGAGGCTGCACAGGCATTCGCAGATAAGAACGGTGACGATGTGATGAAAAAGCTGCACGCAACCGTTGAGGACATCCAGGATGCACTGGAGCTGTATGTTATTCAGACCAAAATTTATGATCCGATCATCGCAGATGTAGATACCGAGGTATCCGATGAAGAGGCAAAACAGACCTCCATCAGCTACATCACGGTATCCACAGCAGGAACCGAGAAGGATGACGATGGAAAAACGATTGATTTGACGGACGAGGAAAAAGCGGCAAAGAAAGAAATCGCACAGAGATTCCTGGATCTCTTAAAAGAGTCTGAGGATCCGGCAACCGCATCGTTTACTGATCTGCGCAAGGAGCTGAACGATCAGTTAAATGCGGAGAATACCGCAGATTCCACCGATTCTGCAGATGGCTCCGATGAGAGCAGTTCTTCTTCCGATGCTTCCGACACAAGCGCATCCGACGCTTCAAGCGCGAGCACATCGAGCAGTTCCGCCAGCGATTCCTCCTCTGAGGTTTCTTATCTGACCTCTTCCGAGACATCCTTTGGAACCGGATCGGAGAAAGACGATGACGATACCTGTTCTCTTGGAGATAAAGTAGCGGAAGAAGCAGCAAAGCTGAAGGATGGCGAGTATTATGACGGTGTCATCGAAGGCGACGATGCATATTATGTGATCCGTGTAGATAAAGCATTCGACGAGGACAAAACCGAGTCCAGAAGACAGACTATCATTTCCAACCGCAAATCGGATAAGTACAACGATACATTGGATGGATGGGTAAAGGAGAGCGATATCAAGGTCGCATCCAACTGGAAAAAACTTGAAGTAACGGACGCAGATCTGTATACGATGACAGTTGACAGCGCTTCTACAGATTCCACAGATGGAACCACAACCGACAGTACAACAACGGACAGTACCGCAACGGACAGTACAACGTCTGACAGCACGACATCAGGCAGTACCGAAACGACATCGACAAGCAGCACAGGCACTGCTTCAACGTCTTCAAGCACTGCAGAATAAAAGCATACGATACAGGACAAACGGCAGCCGGATCCGGGAGAGGGGTCCGGCTGCTGTTTGTGTCTGAAAATATTTTGGAACAAAAAAGGTAACGATTCAGAGCCCCATCTCGATTCCGCTTACGCTGCATCTCGATGTTGCTTCTCGCCATATGAAATTCCAGGAAAATAGCTCATTCATGTAAACATGATTCGCGATTTTTCTTCCATTTCGCATGGC
>OBIA01001321.1_pt1 | contig 12236 bp, 6 predicted proteins | sample 1519911 | NCBI WGS metagenome assembly OBIA01 (sample SAMN04209236, study PRJEB22552) | human gut metagenome | biome: gut; material: feces | host: Homo sapiens | place: USA: Oklahoma | reverse complement strand
TGGTAACAAGGGTGTTGTTTCCCGTGTACTTCCTGTTGAGGATATGCCATTCCTGCCGAACGGACGTCCACTGGATATCGTACTGAACCCACTGGGTGTACCTTCACGTATGAATATCGGTCAGGTCCTTGAAATCCACTTAAGTCTTGCTGCCAAAGCACTTGGATTCAACGTTTCCACACCGGTATTTGATGGTGCGAGTGAAATTGATATCCAGGATACTCTGGAACTGGCAAATGATTATGTAAATATTGAAGATTTTGAAGAATTCCGTGCAAAATATCAGGATACACTTGCACCTGATGTTATGGAATATCTGGATGAACACAAAGATCACAGAGAATTGTGGAAAGGTGTTCCGATTTCCAGAGATGGTAAAGTACAGCTCCGTGACGGACGTACAGGTGAATACTTCGACGGTCGTGTAACAATCGGACACATGCATTACCTGAAACTGCATCATCTGGTTGATGATAAGATCCATGCGCGTTCTACAGGTCCTTACTCACTTGTTACACAGCAGCCTCTGGGTGGTAAAGCTCAGTTTGGTGGACAGCGTTTCGGTGAGATGGAGGTTTGGGCTCTGGAGGCATATGGTGCTTCGTATACACTGCAGGAAATCCTGACAGTTAAGTCCGATGACGTTGTTGGACGTGTTAAGACTTATGAAGCAATCATCAAGGGCGACAATATTCCTGAACCAGGTATCCCTGAGTCCTTCAAAGTTCTTCTGAAAGAACTTCAGTCTCTGGGTCTGGATGTCAAAGTCCTCAGAGATGACAATACAGAAGTACATCTGCTGGAAACAGTAGATTATGGTGATACAGACCTTCGTTCTGTAATCGAAGGTGACAGCAGACATCACAGAGAAGAAGAGTCCTTCGGAAAACATGGTTACACCAAACAGGAATTCGAAGGTGAAGAACTTGTAGATGTTGAAGAGGATGAGGAAGACGATGATGATTTCATTGACTTCGACGAGTCCTACGATGATGAAGACAACGAGTAGAAAGGGGAAAGAATACATGGCAGAATCAACCACATCAAATGAAACATATCAGCCAATGACTTTCGATGCCATCAAGATCGGACTGGCGTCCCCTGAGAAGATCAGAGAGTGGTCCAGAGGTGAGGTAACGAAACCGGAAACCATCAACTACCGTACTCTGAAACCGGAGAAGGACGGACTTTTCTGTGAAAGAATTTTCGGGCCAAGTAAGGACTGGGAGTGCCATTGTGGTAAATATAAAAAAATCCGTTATAAAGGTGTTGTCTGCGACCGATGCGGTGTAGAAGTTACAAAAGCATCTGTCAGAAGAGAACGTATGGGACATATCGAGCTTGCTGCTCCGGTATCCCATATCTGGTATTTCAAGGGTATTCCGTCCCGTATGGGACTGATCCTTGATCTGTCGCCGAGAACATTGGAAAAAGTTTTATACTTTGCTAACTATATCGTACTGGATCCGGCTGATTCCGGACTTCAGTACAAGCAGGTACTTACAGAGAAAGAGTATCAGGATGCTCGTGAAGCATATGGATATAATTTCCGTGTAGGTATGGGAGCAGAATCCATTATGGAACTGCTCAAAGCAATTGATCTTGAAAAAGACGCTGCTGAACTGAAAGCTGAACTTGTTGATGCAACCGGACAGAAACGTGCCAGAATCATCAAGAGACTGGAAGTTGTAGAGTCTTTCCGCGAATCAGGAAACCGACCTGAGTGGATGATCATGACTGCAATTCCGGTTATTCCGCCGGATCTGCGTCCTATGGTACAGCTGGATGGTGGACGTTTTGCAACATCTGACCTGAATGATCTGTACAGAAGAATTATCAACCGTAACAATCGTCTGAAACGTCTTCTGGAGCTGGGTGCGCCGGACATCATCGTCCGCAATGAGAAACGTATGCTTCAGGAAGCTGTAGATGCTCTGATTGATAACGGCCGTCGTGGCCGTCCGGTAACAGGCCCTGGAAACAGAGCCCTGAAATCCCTTTCCGACATGTTGAAAGGTAAATCCGGACGTTTCCGTCAGAACCTGCTCGGTAAACGAGTTGACTACTCCGGACGTTCTGTTATCGTCGTTGGACCGGAACTGAAAATCTATCAGTGTGGTCTTCCGAAAGAAATGGCAATCGAACTGTTCAAACCTTTCGTAATGAAAGAGCTGGTTGCAAACGGAACTTCTCATAACATCAAGAATGCTAAGAAGATGGTCGAAAAACTTCAGCCGGAAGTCTGGGATGTCCTCGAAGATGTTATCAAAGAACATCCGGTTATGCTGAACCGTGCACCTACACTGCATCGTCTGGGTATCCAGGCGTTTGAGCCGATCCTTGTAGAAGGTAAGGCTATTAAGCTTCATCCGCTTGTTTGTACCGCTTTCAACGCTGACTTCGATGGTGACCAGATGGCTGTCCATCTTCCACTGTCTCAGGAAGCACAGGCTGAGTGCCGTTTCCTGCTTCTGTCTCCGAACAACCTTCTGAAACCTTCTGATGGTGGACCGGTAGCCGTTCCTTCACAGGATATGGTCCTTGGTATTTACTATCTGACACAGGAAAGACCTGGAAACAAGGGAGAAGGAAAGTTCTTTAAGAGCGTAAATGAGGCAATTCTGGCATATGAGAACCAGGTAATTACTCTGCAGTCCAAGATTCTTGTCCGCTGTAGCAAAGTAATGCCGGATGGAAGCACTTTCACAGGCAACGTGCAGTCTACACTGGGACGTTTCCTGTTCAATGAGATCCTGCCACAGGATCTTGGATTTGTTGACAGAAGCATTCCGGGAAATGAGCTTCTTCTTGAGGTTGACTTCCTGGTTGGTAAGAAACAGCTGAAACAGATCCTTGAAAAAGTTATTAATACTCACGGAGCAACCAAGACTGCTGAGGTTCTGGACTCTATCAAAGCTATGGGTTACAAGTATTCTACAAGAGCTGCCATGACAGTATCTATTTCTGATATGACCGTGCCGCCGCAGAAGCCTGAGATGATCAAGGCTGCACAGGATACTGTAGATAAGATCACAAAGAACTATAAACGAGGTCTTATTACTGAGGAAGAGCGTTATAAAGAGGTTGTTGATACCTGGAAGAAGACTGACGATGAGCTTACTCATGCACTTCTTTCCGGACTTGATAAGTACAACAACATCTTCATGATGGCTGACTCTGGTGCCCGTGGATCTGATAAACAGATCAAACAGCTTGCAGGTATGCGTGGATTGATGGCCGATACAACCGGACATACAATCGAGCTTCCTATCAAGTCAAATTTCCGTGAAGGTCTGGACGTACTGGAATACTTCATGTCCGCTCACGGAGCGCGTAAAGGACTTTCCGATACCGCTCTTCGTACAGCCGATTCCGGTTACCTGACAAGACGTCTTGTTGACGTATCTCAGGATCTGATCGTACGTGAGATGGACTGCTGTGAGAACAGAGCAGAGATTTCCGGTATGTATGTAAAAGGTTTCATGGATGGTAAGGAGGAGATCGAGAGCCTTCAAGATCGTATTACAGGTCGTTTCTCCTGCGAGACCATTAAGAATAAAGAGGGCGAAGTCCTTGTAAAAGCAAACCACATGATCACTCCGAAGCGTGCTGCACGTATCATGAAAGAGGGTGTAGATAACATTACCGGAGGTGCTGTTGAGCAGGTTAAGATCCGTACCATCCTGAGCTGTAAGTGTAAGGTTGGTGTGTGTGCGAAGTGCTATGGCGCAAACATGGCTACCGGTGAGCCGGTACAGGTTGGTGAGTCCATCGGTATCATCGCTGCACAGTCTATCGGTGAGCCAGGTACACAGCTGACCATGCGTACTTTCCATACAGGTGGTGTTGCAGGTGGAGATATCACACAGGGTCTTCCTCGTGTCGAGGAGCTTTTTGAGGCAAGAAAGCCGAAAGGACTTGCTGTCATCACTGAAATCAAGGGTGTTGCTACAATTAATGACACCAAGAAGAAGAGAGAGATCATCGTAACAGATCCGGAGACTGGTGATTCCAAGACTTACCTGATCCCATACGGTTCCCGTATCAAGATCATGGACGGACAGGTTATGGAGGCTGGTGATGAGCTTACAGAAGGTAGCGTAAACCCGCATGATATTCTTCGAATCAAGGGTGTTCGTGCAGTTCAGGATTACATGATCCGTGAGGTTCAGCGTGTATACCGTCTTCAGGGTGTTGAGATTAACGATAAACATATCGAGGTTATCGTTCATCAGATGCTGAAGAAAATCCGTATCGAGGATAACGGAGATTCTGAGTTCCTGCCAGGTACACTTGTTGACTTCCTTGAGTATGAGGAAGTAAATGAGAAACTGGAAGCTGAAGGATTACGTCCTGCAATTGGAAAACAGGGAATGCTTGGTATTACCAAGGCATCTCTGGCAACTGATTCCTTCTTGTCAGCTGCTTCTTTCCAGGAGACTACCAAGGTTCTGACCGAAGCTGCTATCAAGGGTAAGGTTGACCATCTGATTGGTCTGAAAGAGAATGTAATCATCGGTAAACTGATTCCAGCTGGTACAGGTATGAAGTGCTACAGCGATGTAGAGCTTGATACAGGAATGCCGGAAGAGCCAGAAGAAATCGAATTCGATGAAATGGACGACGAGGATCAGGATGTGCTGGATGTAGCGGAAGACTCAGAAGAGCTGGAGACTGCTGATGAGGCAGATCTTGCAGTGGATGAGGATACATTTGAGGATGAGGATTCTTCTGAAGACAGTGAAGAATAAACGATAAAATATGAAATCCCCCAGGGTGACAGAAATGTTGCTTTGGGGGATTTTTGTGTAACAGAGAATTCTATGGAACTTACTGTTACACAAAAAAAGTCCAGTCTGGCAGGAACACACTGCAGCAGCAAGGTGAATTTTGCCCGAGACAATCCGCCGTAGGCGAAGGTAAGGGAAAATAGGATTGGTATTTTGTTGTGTGGGAAAAATATGGATAGAGGAAAATACAACCTGATCTATCATTTGTGGTAAGATTCCTGTATAATGTTTTATGTAACTATTCAGAAGGCAATATTCCGCGAGGTGTTTTTGTGGAACGTAGTTCACAGAAAACCCGAGAATAGCGGTGTAAAATCATGCAAGCCATGATTTCTGTGCATCGTGACGGGGAAGACTTGCCAGTCTATTTAAAAAGTCATTACCCATTCGAGGAGGGAGAACATACATGGATAAAGATGTTCCGGTTTCCGTCTGGCCAGAATGGAAACTTGTAGAGAAAATAGGGGAAGGCTCTTTTGGAAAAGTTTATAAAGCGAAGCGGACAGAACGCGGCCGTTCTTTTTACTCCGCCATCAAGATCATATCTATTCCGGGAAGTAAAGGGGAACTGGATAGTGTACGGTCAGAGATGAATAATGAGCAGTCTACCAGAGAATATTTTCGCAATCTGGTAGAGGACTGTGTTCAGGAAATATACACCATGGAGCATTTTTGCGGAAATTCCCATGTGGTTTCATTTGAAGATTTCAAAGTGGTGGAATATTTGGATGAGATCGGCTGGGACATTTCCATAAGAATGGAATATCTTACCAGTTTTATGGATTACTGCACAGGCAAGGAGCTTACTGAGAAGGAAGTGATCAAGCTTGGCTGTGACCTGGCTATGGCATTGATTTATTGCAGAAAATTGAATATTATTCACCGTGATGTGAAACCGGAGAATATTTTTGTGTCCAGATTCGGTGATTTTAAGCTGGGTGACTTTGGAATTGCCAGGGAACAGGCACATACTATGAGCAATATGTCCAAGAAAGGTACCTATTCCTACATGGCACCGGAGATTTACAAGGGTGAGAAGTACGACAGCAGTATTGATATCTATTCCCTTGGAATTGTATTATATAAATTGATGAATCAGAACAGGCTGCCTTTTCTTTCACTGGATAAGCAGTTGATTACATACAGAGATAAAGAGACTGCCCTTGCACGGAGAATGGCAGGGGAGAAAATGCCGGTACCAGTTAATGCCAGTGCTGCTTTTTCCCACATTATACTAAAAGCATGTGCATATGAGCCGGGGAAACGTTACAGGAAACCAGAAGATATGCTGCGGGATTTGGAGAAGCTTCGTCTGGCACCGGTGAATGCAGAGAAAGAGTGGGAGAAGTCCCAGTGGGAGCTGACAAATTCGGCAGAACTTGAGCGGGACCAGAGAAGATATGCCCCTCAGGAGCCGGAAGACCGTATGGAGCGGACCCATGTGGCAGAAGACCCTCAGATTGAGAAAGCTGTCCGGGAAGAAGAGGCACAGCTCAGAAAGCCTGCGAAAAATGCAGTGAAAAATTATGAGAAACAGTCAGTAAATGCCTCTTCCACTAAGCGAAAGAAGCAGCAGAGAAGCGGGTGGGACCAGGAAAGACAGATTTCACCATGGACAGTTTCCCTTATTGTAGTGGCGCTTGCGGCATGCATTATTATTGGTGTTTATATGAAATTAATCCATGATGAGAATCGCAAGGCTCAAAATACGGAGAACGTTATGGAAGTTCTGGAAGCTAATGATAACAGTACTGCTCAAATTGATGAATTTTCTACTTCAATTCAGACAATTAAGGAGCAGGCGAATACAATTGTAAGCGAACTTCCGGACTGCAAGGAAGTTGGCAAGGAAGGCGATCGGCTTCGCTACTATGACAGCAATGGGAAACTGGTAAAAGCGCTGATTTATCCGGAGACATCCGAAGATGGAGTTTATGAGGAGTATTATTACTGGGATGAACGTCTGTTTTTTGCATATGTATGGACTGGTAATAAGAAGGAATTATATTATTATGACAAGCGTGGCAAACTGATCCGCTGGATCGATACAGACGGAACTGTCCACGATAAGGAGAATGACAGTACTGAGTACACCAAGCGTGGCGAGAAATACTGGAAAAATGCGCTGGAGCAGTTAGATGAATGATGATACCGGTCATATAAGAAGTGGCTGTGATTCTTTGGAATATCGACAGACAGACGAAGAGGAATAGAATGACATATCATATTGATTATGCATATACCTGCCATGCAGGGAAAGTGCGACCAAATAACGAGGACAATTTCTGGTGCTGCGGAGAGCACCTTCCAGTGAGTAATCATGGAACAGAAGAAATCCGTACAGGTATCAGGCTTCGGGAGAGCCTTCCGGTAATGGCTGTTTTTGACGGCATGGGAGGGGAGAGCCAGGGGGAAATGGCTGCCTGGCTTGCTTCTGACAGCCTGGAGCATTTTTATAGGGAAAATAAGGGGATGCTTCGTAAAGCACCAGAACTTTTTCTTACGGAAGCCTGTAAGAATATGAATCAGGCTGTATGTGATTATGGTCGGGAACAACGGATCAGTGCCATGGGAACTACTATGGCGATGATTGCTTTTGGAAAAAAAGAAGCGTATATCTGTAATCTGGGAGACAGCAGGATTTATCGGTTTTCCAAGGGGAATTTTTCACAGATTTCCAGAGATCATGTGTTGAAAAGCTGCAGATTTGGGAAAGCACCACTGACTCAGTTTCTGGGAGTGGAGGAGACCGAGATGAAGCTGGAACCTGCCATTGCGGCAGTTCCTTATCAGGATAGGGACCGTTATCTGCTTTGCTCAGACGGGGTAACAGATATGTTATCTGATCGCGAGATTGAAGAAATTATGAAGCTGGAGGACTCAATTCGTGATATTGCCCATGCTCTTTTAACAAGGGTACTGGATAAAGGGGCCAGAGATAATACTACGATCATTCTCTGCGAGGTAAGAGCAGAGAATCGGCCGTTCAAAACCTGGCTTTTGCAGAAGAAGGGATAAATCAGAGGGCAAAATTTTTCACAATTTAAGTAGTTGATTATAGGAAAATGAAGGTGATTTATGATGAAAAATCGTATGCAGGATCTTGATTTTGAACAGACAGTGGCATTTGATTCCGTAAAGGATTTTGAATTTACCAGAAGGGCTGCCCAGAGATTTCGTCAGGTAGTCAGTCTGGATGGATTTGAGGATGAAGATGCTGACGTTATTTTTCATTATTTATATAAAGAGATGGAGCTGGTTTCGTTCGGAGATCATTTGAAGAGATATATCTATGAAAGAGCCGGGATTGAGGAACCGTTTGGAGAAGTGCCCCAGGAGGTATACAGAGATATTGCAGTTGATTCTTTCCGGGAAACCTATACACCCAAGTCTATGAATCCTACTTCAACTAAGCTTCCTGCGTTGGTGAACAACTGGCTTACACAGGCCTCAGTAAAGCGCGAGACTATATTTCTGCTGGGCTTCGGGCTTCGCATGAGCGCGGAGGATGTTTCAGACTTTCTGACAAGGGTGCTGAAGGAGCAGGATTTTGATTTCCATAATCCAGAGGAAGTGATCTACTGGTATTGTTATAGTAAGCAGCTTCCTTACAGCAAGGCAGAGGAATATAAAGAGAATTACAAATCCATGGAACCTGCAGCAGATAAGGGAAAAGTGGCGGAAGTAATCAGCGGCGATTTTACTATAGATACAGAGGAAAAATTGCTGAAATATCTGGCATGCCTGAAAGCTGGCTGGGATGATCCAATGAATGAGAAGAGTCAGGCATTTCAGGAGTTCCTGCGCCTTCTGGAACATGCGAAGCAGATCATTGCGGCCATGTATCAGAAGGATGAGGAGGAGAAAGGCCGGGCTAAGGTCTGGAAACCGGAGAATATTACTCCGTCTGATCTGGAGAAGGTAATCTGCAATGGTATTCCTATCAATAAAATGGGAAATCTGAAAAAAATGTCAGCCTCTATCCTGGCGAAACATTTCAGCCAGAAGAGGTTCAGCAGACAGAGAATTACCAATATTCTGAATCACAAGTTCCCGGTAGAGCGGTTTGATCTTCTTACGCTGGAGTTCTTTATTGTGTCTCAGGAGATGGAGGATGATGATCCCTATGACAGATACCATCATTTCATAGAGGAAGCGCAGAGAATTCTGAAGAAGTGTGGAATGAGCGAGATTTATATTGTGAACCCATACGAATGTTTCCTGCTGATGTGTCTTTTGACGGATTGTCCGCTGGCTGTTTTTTCGGAGATATGGGAAATGTCATATGAAGAGAATGGGAACGAGGAGTAGGTAATTTCTTAATATAGAAATGCGCAGTGTTGTTTGGAGGCACTGCGCATTTTTAATAGCAATGAAATGGGTGTCAAAAGGTCTTTTGACACCCATTTGATACCCGGATTGCTACGCAGCTACGCTGCTCCCGCAATCCTCCAAATATTCGAAATCCGCTGATTTACTGCGTAAATCGCTACTTTCTCATATTTGGCGTGTCCCAAGTTCAAAAGCCTTATCGTGCAAGCACGAACAGCTTTTTGACCTTTTGACACTGGTATCATAGGAATTAAGGTTAATCATTATAGTAGAGATAAATACTGCGGCTAAGCTGTGCAATTGTATTCTGGGCTTCTCCCGGGCTGGAGAGGTTCTGGGAAAGGCAGACGATGACCAGATCGTTTCCACCCTGTGCGTTGTACAGAATTCCGGCATCATTTTCTACATCGGAAAGCTCACCGGTTTTGTTGGCAACGCTGACGCCCTCTGGCAGGGCTGCTGGAATCTTGTTGGTACGTTGCTGTTGTTTCAGAAGGGAATACATTTCTTCTGCATGTAAAAGGCTTGGCGTCTGAGTAGTACCAGAGCAGATCTGGTATATTTCTTTCAGAAATTTTCCACAGTCATAGGCAGAAGTGTAATTATCTCCGAATTCGTTGCTGGCAAGAAGCAGTCGTCCCATGGAAGTATTTGTGTAGCCGTGAGACTGACAGAAACTGTTTACTTTCTGCATACCTGCAGTGCTGTCGCCACTTCCCAGGCAGGAAACCAGACTGTTTGCCGCGTCATTATCACTGACGGTGATCATTGGTGTCAGATAGGAATCCAGGGTGGCAGAACCATACTGCTGGGACAAAGAATCATAATTCTCATATACTGCACCCATAATGAAAAGCTTGATCAGGCTGGCTGCCTGCATTGGGGAATCATTGATCGTAGCCTCTGAGCCGCCTGAAAGGTCACAGATATAAACGCTCCAGGAACCGTTTGAACCAGGAAGCTGGGATTGGATCTGAGTGACCAGAGTATCCATCTTTTCATCGGATTTGTTGTCAAAAGCAGAACTTCCGTGGGAGGGAGAGATGGTGCCATCATCGTCAGAAAGTTCGGGGGTAATAGCAGCCATGGTAGAATCTTTTTTTCCCTGGGAAGTGCCATCTGTTGTCTGAACGGGGGCGGAGCCGGATGACTGGGAAGGACCTACTGGTTCTGCATTGGCAGCAGGAGTCTGATAAGGAACAGTTACTTCCTCCGGAGTTGGAGAAGACTGTACAGAACCTGCACTTTCTCTTTGGGAAGGTCCCTGGACAGAAGAATCATCAGTAGAAGATTCGCTGTCGGAACTTCCATCATCGGAAACAAAGCCGCTCTGGTCGGCGTCATCAGAAGTCTCATCACTAGAGGTAAATCCGGAAGTTTCACCGTCAGTGAAATCTTCAGTCTGGGCTGTTGCTGAACCGTTTTTTGCTGGATTAATACTTCTCTGGCTGTCCTTTCTGAAGAAAGTAAGGTAAAGAATGATAAGAATTAGTAAAGCAGCGACAATGCCAAGAAAAATCAGCAGATAAGAAGATGTTTGTTTCTTTCTATTATTTTTCATAAGTTCTCCTTTCGAATCAATGAAATATCTGGAAGAGACATTATGTTATGGCAATAAATCCAGATTTATTTTTCCGCAAAATATGCATCAATCCCATCAGCGATTCCAGATGCCATTGTGTCCTGAAAATCCGGATTGCTCATTTTCAGATCGTCAGATTCATTGGTCATAAATCCCATTTCCACAATAGTTACCGGAATGGTGCTCCAGTTGATTCCAGTCATATTGTCGGCATATGTTACGCCGCGGTTTTCAAATCCGGTTGCGTCACAGTAGGCATCCAGAATGCACTGGGAAAGGCTGTTGGAATCATCATAGAGCTGGGATACATAAGGATTGGAAGAGGAGGGGGAAATGGTAAGTGCACCGGCAGCAGAGGAAGACTCAGCACCATTGGCGTGGATGCGCACGTAAACATCAGCCCCCTGTCCGGCTACATATTCAGCTCGCTCTTTATTGCTGATGGCAGTATCATTATCAGTTCTGGTGAGAACTGTCTGATAGCCACGGTCTTCCAGAATCTGCTGCAGCTTCAAAGAAACATCCAGATTCAGCTGATATTCATGCAGACCTGAAAAAGTTCCCTGGGTTCCTGTTGAGGCTTTGGCTTTCATTTCTGTGGAACCTGGACCAAGAGGTTCAAGGTCACTCATATCCACATTTGGCCCCTGATGACCGGGATCAATACCAATTATATGTGACTGGACTACAGGCGGTCCCTGAAGCTCATCAGGGGTCTCTGCACAGACAGTGCACAGATTTATAAATCCTGTTCCGGAAAAAATCATGAGGCCAAATACAAAAATCCTGGAGAATCCACTGGATTTAGCCACTGTTTTTGGAAAACGCATATGTATGCTCCTGTTCGTAGTGAATTTTTTACTATTCAGCTGGCAGTATTTCATAAAGTGTGTACCGTGAAGGCACTGAACAGTTCTTTTTTTTCTTATTATAATAATGCGGAGACGTGAATGCAATGTAAAGTTGGGTTTTCACAACTGTTCTTGAAGAACACAAAAAATTGTTCACGCAATTTTGTACATCTGGTTTATGTATATTCCATCTGAATTCATTTACCGCAGTTTGATAATAAGATATGCGTGTCAAAAGGTCTTTTGACACGCATTTAATACCCGGATTGCTACGCAGCTACGCTGCTCCCGCAATCCTCCAAATATTCGAAATCCGCTGATTTACTGCGTAAATCGCTACTTTCTCATATTTGGCGTGTCCCAAGTTCAAAAGCCTTATCGTGCAAGCACGAACAGCTTTTTGACCTTTTGACACTGGTATCATAATAAAATACATTATAATAAGAAGAAACCTATTTATAATTCACCGTGATAAATTGTAAAAACCATGAAAAAATAAGGAAAAATTGCAGAAAAATACCTTGACAGAGATATGCAGACAGGATATAATCAAAAAGCGTGCGAAATAAGGCATTTTTTTCCGCGCTTACTAAGATAATAGCAACCGCAAGGAAACCCCATAGAACAATCTATGGAGAAATAAATCGGGAGGTGAAATGGAATGCCAACATTCAACCAGTT
>OBIA01001317.1_pt1 | contig 12250 bp, 9 predicted proteins | sample 1519911 | NCBI WGS metagenome assembly OBIA01 (sample SAMN04209236, study PRJEB22552) | human gut metagenome | biome: gut; material: feces | host: Homo sapiens | place: USA: Oklahoma | reverse complement strand
TTAGCAGCTGCCGCACCTCGCTCGCCGTATCGGCACTTAGAATTATGCGGTATTGCCTTAAAACTCCTACGTAACTTTCCATTATAATCTGTAGGGAACGGTCTTGACCGTTCCCTACAATGCTTTTATTCGGTTCACGGCAGCCTTTATCCCGCCGCCCAACTCCTAACTCCTCCCTCCTAACTTCTATACAACTTGGCGACAACTCTGTGCTATACTTAAGATAAATAACGATTGGGGGCATTGGATGAACCGCATTTTGATTGTGGAGGACGAAATTACCATTTCCCGGCTGATTGCGGTCAGCCTGCGCCGCGCGGGGTATGACTGCACGGTTGCCAACGATGGCAGCACCGCGGCGGACCTGATTGCCGAGCACGACTTTGACCTGGCCCTGCTGGATATTATGCTGCCCGGCCTGGATGGGTACGAGCTGCTGGGCTACCTGCGCCCGCTGGGGGTGCCGGTCATCTTTATCACGGCCAAGGGCGCCACTAAGGACCGGGTCAGAGGCCTGCAGCTCGGCGCCGATGATTATATCGTAAAGCCGTTTGAAATCGAAGAACTTCTAGCCCGTGTGGAAGCCGTACTGCGCCGCACCGGCCGCGGCGGCCAGACCCTGACCGCCTTTGATGTAACGATGGATATTGTGGCCCGCACCGTGACCCGGCAGGGCAAGGCGGTGGAGCTGACCCCGCGGGAGTTCGACCTGCTGGAGCAGCTCATGCGCAACCGCGGGGCGGCGCTGTACCGCGATGTATTGTACGAGCGGGTGTGGGGCGGCGATCTGCTGGACAGCCGCACCCTGGACCTGCACATCCAGCGCCTGCGCAAAAAACTTGGCTGGGCGGATAAGATCGAAACCGTCTACCGTGTCGGTTACCGCCTTAAATCCGACCAGAAATAACCTCAAATTGCTGATTCCTAATTTCAAACTTACTTACGGGTTTTTCTATGAAATTTTCTCAAAAACTTGTCTGCATCATGCTGCTGGTCATCGCCGCGTTTTTTGCCGTGGGCGGTGCGGTGCTGGTCAACGGCAGCTTTATGGACCGCCTGAGCGCAGCCGCCGAGCAGGAACAAAGCATGCACGCCATGCTGTGCGGCGTGGTGGAGGATTACTACCTGGACCAGACCGGCCGCGGCGAAGATACCTGCGGGGATGATTTTATCACCGCCGCAACCTGGCGCGCAGGGGATCTGGCCCGTGGGGTTTATTCCCAGGGGCTGTTCCGCGCATCCGCTGACCCCGCCCAGGACGAAGCCTATGCCATATACGGCCTGCAGGACGGCCAAAGCATTTTGCAGTACGGCCCCAATGTGACCCGCACCTACCGCAGCGATCTGCTGGGCGGCCTTGTGATGGTAACCACCTTTGATGTAACGGAGATTTTTGCCGCGCGCAACCGCAGCCTGCAGCGCTTTTTCCTGCTGGAAGCTGCCGTGGTAGCCGGGGCTGCCGTGGTGGTCTGGCTTGTCAGCTGCCGCCTGACCCACCCACTGACCGTGCTGACCGCCGCCAGCGCCCGCATTGCCGCGGGTGATTATGCCTTGCGCACCAGGATGCACACCGGGGATGAGCTTGAAATCCTGAGCCAGGGCTTTGACCAGATGGCCGGTGCCGTGCAGGACAAAGTGGAAGCTCTGGAGCTTTCGGTCCAGCAGCGGGATGATTTTGTGGGTGCGTTTACCCATGAGCTCAAAACCCCCATGACCGGCATCATCGGCTATGCCGACCTTTTGCGCAGCATGCAGCCAGACCCCGAAGAACAGCGTGAAGCCGCCGGGGCCATCTTCCATGAAGCCCAGCGCCTGGAAGCCTTAAGCGGAAAGCTGCTACAGCTGATGGGCCTGGGTGAGCACGCTCCCCAACTGGTACCCGTGCAGCTGGATTCTGTTTTTGCCGAAGCGCGCCGCACCGTTGCCCCCGCTCTGAACGGCTGCATTCTGACCATGCAGTCCAACGGCCTGACCGTGCAGGGAGATGCCGACCTGCTGTGTGATCTCGTCATCAACCTTGTCACCAACGCCGCCAAGGCCAGCACCCCCGGCAGCGCCATTGCGGTCTGCGCCGAACAGGCAGATGGTTCCATCCGGCTGACGGTTCAGGACCACGGCCAGGGCATCCCGGCGGACAAGCTGGCCCGCGTAGTGGAGCCGTTTTATATGGTGGATAAATCCCGTTCCCGCCGCCAGGGCGGCAGCGGCCTGGGTTTGGCCCTGTGCAGCCGCATTGCCCAGGCCCACGGCGGAACGCTTGCCATGGAAAGCGAGCTTGGCAAAGGCACCACCGTAACCGTCACCCTGCCCGCACCGAACCAAACCGCCGCCGAACTCGCACAGGAGGAACCCGTATGAAAACCACAAAACGCGGCAAGCTGCTGATGCTGGCCTGCGCCGCCCTGGTGGCTGTGCTGGCCTGCCTGCCGCTGCTCTGGTTCCGCGCACAGGATGCCCGTATGTTCGGCACCGTCAATCAAAGCTCTGGCCTGTATGAATCCCGCGAGGTCAGCGGGGATGATTTTTATCTATTACAGCAGGTCAAAAACCGCACCCAGATGAACCGCACGGACTGGATGGTTTCCGCCGGGCTGGACGGCACAGCAGCCCTGTATACCCCCGCCGGGAACAGCCGCTACAACATGACCTCCAGCGATACCGCCGCTGATTTTGCCGCCAGCCTGCTGACCCAGCTCCATGATGCCGAGGTATTGCCGGACACCTGGTACCATGTGGCAGCCGATAACCTGAGCAGCTACAGCAGTGGCGAGCTGTATACTTCCAGTGATTCCCTTGGCATTACGCGGCTGCTGCGCTACCCCCATGCCGCCTATGATGAAAGCGACCCCGAATACAACGAATCCCCCACATTCGCCCTGGATTATGATAATAAAACCGGCCGCCTGCTGAACCTGTGGGTTCAGGCCCCGCTGGACGATCCCTCCCTGCTGTCCGGCAGCCCGGTATCGCTGAATATCTCCGACCTGCTGAACGCCTGGGTGCAGTGGGAGGGCCTTACCGACCTGGGCGACTGGACCGTGCCTTACGGCAGCGATTACGTCGAAACCGGCCTGTACAGCGCCAGAGGCAACGCCCTGCTGACCTGTGTGTACGGCTCCTTTACCCTTGACGATGTTCCCCGCGCCTATTACAGCATGCAGCTGACCTGGCAGCCCTATGCCCCCACCCCGCAGCCAGGCAGCACCGATCTGCTGCCCGCCGAGCCGCTGCCAGAAACCAGCGATTATTATTACACTGACGTCATCGCCTACCAGTGGGACGATGACCGCGCTGCCGCTGTGTTTGATTATGATGCCAACCTGATCCTTCGCACTAACCTGAGCACCGGCGTGCAGACCGTGTTCTGTGATGTGCCCGGCTGCACCCATACCACCAGCAGCTGCCCTGCCCGCATCACGGACCAGATGTATTCTCTGGTTCCCGCCGGGGATTGCGTTTACCTTGTTTACGGCACCTATTCGCCCACAACGGCAAAGGGCGCTTCCGGCGCGGATATCAACGCCATGTCGGACGATGAAATCATGCGCTGGGCGCGCGCGGCAGATGCCGGGGTTCCGCTGGCCCTTTATACCCAGGAGCTGGAGCCTTACACCCAGGAGGATGTTACCGCCGCCCGCCGCTTGATGCAGAACGCCTTTGGCCAGGGCCGCATTGAAATGCTGGACGGCACCACCCGCACCGAGCTTGTCCGGCTGGATCATGACGCCGTGTATATCGGCGGCTGCGATTCCACCTATTTATACGGCATCATGCGGAGCCAGCAGGGCGAAGAGCCCACCCGCTGGTTCCGCATGGAGCGCACCACCGGCCAGTACGAAACCATGCCCATCCCGGATACCGACCACCTCTGCGGTGTCTGGAACAACCAGCTTGTGCTGTTCCGGGAGCGCTGCTCCGAACCGTTCGCTTCCGATAAAATATCCGATTACAGCCTGGCCGGCAGTTATTCTTCCCGGTTCCAGAACACCAGTTATGACGTTGTGCTGTACGACCCCGTCACCGCCCAAAGCCGGCGGTTATACAGCCTGAACGAAAATTCCGGTTCTTTCACCCATGCCGCGCTGTATGGGGATTCTCTCTATCTGGATACCACCCTTTGGGAGAATCCGGATGATACCCCGTTCAACGCCATCCGGCTCAACCTGCGCAACGGGGAGCAGACCGCGCTGGAATCCCTTTTGGGGATCGACCGTTCCGATTATCCTTACGGTTATCTGTTGGGTTCTTCCACGGTTGCCAACCTCTACTCCCAAAAATGGGGCACCATGATGCTGTTTCGTTCCAACAGCGGTCAGGGCGGCGAAAGCCTGCTGCTGAACTTTGCCGCCGGCAGCGTGTTCCACACCAGCTGGCAGGCAGGTGAAAGCACCTATATTGCCGCCGAATCCCCTGTGGGCCAGTTGTTGCTGCTTTCCTGGGTGTATGATGATCTTTCGGACAACTGGTTCCAGACCTACCAGCAGTACCTTGCCCCCGCCAGTGACCCCACCATCATGACCCCCGTTGCCATGTGGGAACCGGGGCAGTAAACCTCCGCCCCGTAGGCGGTCGTAACCAATTTTTTACCAGTGTAAATTGATGGTTTGTTCACGGTTTGTTTACGTCGCGGTGGTTGTTATTGCCGGGGCAGTGTGGTATACTCACCCCCAAGATGTATCTGAAAGCAAAGAAGCCGACGAATTTTTCGCCTTTTCAGCTACACCCTAAGAAAGGGGGAATCTGCATGAAACATCTGCGTTCCTTTTTTGCGGTGCTGCTGGCCGCAGCCGTCTGCGCGGCGGTGGTGCTGTTTTCCGGCTGTGGGGCATCCGTTCAGGTGCAGCAGCTTACCATCCCCGGCGAGCGCGGCAGCATCCATGCCACGCTGACCACCCCTGCCAATGCCGAAAACATGCCTGCCGTGGTGATCTGCCACGGCTTTACCGGCAGCCGCCAGCTGGACGGCCACGCCAAGCCGCTGGCCAAAACGCTGGCCCAGCACGGCATTGCCAGCATCGCCATTGACTTTGCGGGCAGCGGCGAAAGCGAGGAGCCGTTCACCGCTTACACCCCCGCCAACATGCGGGATGATATCACTTCTGCCATCACCTACCTGACCGACACTGTGGGTGCCGACCCGGAGCGCATCGGCCTGCTGGGCCACAGCATGGGCGGCCGCGCCGTCAGCGTCTACCTGAAAGATTCCATCAAAGCCGCCGCCCTGTGGGCACCGGCAGATAACACAGGGCTGGACGGGCTGGAATTTCTGGACCACAGCGCCGAGGGCCGCCAGGCTATTTATGACGGTGCCATACAGAACGGCGTGCTGGACCTGCCCAAGTGGGGCGTAACGATCAGCGCCGATTTTGTGCAGCAGGTTGCCGACCAGGACCCCACCGCCAGCCTGCGCACCTACAACGGCCCTCTGCTGCTGGCTTATACCGCCGGGGATGCCGAATTGCTGAGCCAGACCACCATTGACCTGACCCGCCAGGCTGCCGCCGAACACAGCGGCCCTCTGGTGGACCTGACCGGCCAGTATGAGGACGCCACTCACAATTTCACCGCCGCATCCGGCAAAAAAATCGACGATTTCTCCGTCCGCCGCCGCATTGAATCCGCCACCGCAGAATTTTTTGAAGAATATCTATAACCCATCCCTATTTGCCGCCGCCCCACCGGGCCGCGGCATTTTTTATGATAATTTTAAGGTTCATGGCGCAGAGAAACCTTGCCATATGCCGCAAACCTCCCCCTCATCCGTAGGGAACGGTCTTGACCGTTCCGAACCCCTGCCATATATCCCTCAACAAAATTTCATTCCTAGGCCCCTCCGGGACGTCGAGGACGCCGTCCCCTACATATATTTTCATGATTCATCACAAATTTATTCTGCTCCATTCCCCACGCACCGGCGGGGTCAGGTGACACCGCCCTACCGAACCTTTGCAGCCCCCCTTTCCGGCGGCCAGAGGGCTGGCCGCCCTACCCACCACATTTCCCCGCCCCAATTCCTAATTTCTAATTTCTAATTAACTCCTCCCTCCTACCTCCTAACTACTTCCTTCGCCCCACCGCAATTTTACAACTCCGCCCCCTTTCCGCCGGGGGTAAAATGTGATATAGTATAGAGGTATAGGATTTTGTCAAAAAGGGAGGGCTGAAATGGCACCCATTATCCATACCGTCAACCTGCGCAAGGTGTATGCCGTGGGCAAAGAACGGGTTGTTGCCCTGAACGATGTTTCTATCTCCATTGAAAAAGGGGAATTCTGCTGCATCGTGGGCCAGTCCGGCAGTGGCAAAAGCACCCTGCTGAATCAGCTGGCCGGGCTGGAAAAACCGACCCGCGGCAAGGTATTCATCGGTTCGCACGAGATCAGCGCTATGACCGAAGATGAGCTGGCCAAGTTCCGCCAGGCACACCTGGGCTTTATTTTTCAGAGCTACAACCTGCTGCCCACCATGACGGCGGCCGAAAACGTTGCTCTGCCGCTGATGTTCAAGGGCATTTCCCGCTCCCAGCGCCTTGCCATGGCCCGCAAAGAGTTAAAAAACATGGGTCTTGGCGGCCGTGCCGAACACATGCCCACCGAGATGAGCGGCGGCCAGCAGCAGCGCGTGGGCATCGCCCGCGCCTTTGTCAGCAAGCCGCGCGTGATCTTTGCGGACGAGCCCACCGGCAACCTGGACTCTATCACATCCAAACAGGTGCTCTACCGCATGCTGCAAATATCCAAGCAGATGGGCACCACCTTTGTCATGGTCACCCATGAACCGGAGCTGGCCTCCTGTGCAGACCGCATTATTACCATTCTGGACGGCAAGGTGCAGTCCGATGTGGTGCAGGATCCCGCCACAAGGGAGCGCAACCGCGAAGCCCTGTTCGCCAGCCTGGAGGGCAACATGCGGATCGGCGGCGACTCTGCCAGCGGCGAAGTTCACCAGAAAACCGCAGCCGAGCTTGCCTCTTACGCAGCCCCTGCTGCCGCAGCCCAGCAGCCCGAACAACCCAAACCGTAAATTTTGCCCACTCATTCAGGAATATCAAAGCCATAGAAAAAGATGGAATCAATTTAAGGAGGACCCCGGAGTGAAAAAAGCTTCCCGTTTTGCCGCCCTGCTGGCGGCCGTCATGCTCTTCGGCAGCGTGGCTGCCATGCCCGCCCTGGCCGCAAATGATGATGCCCCCAATTCGCAAGTGACCGCTAATGACCAAGAAGCCTCCGACAACAACAGCTCGGACAAAAATCATGACGATCCCGATTCGACGCCATCCCCCCAGCCCAACAACAGCGGCTCGGCCTACATCATTGCTCAGACCGTGACCGATGCCGCAGGCGGCGAGATCACCACCATTGACCGGGACAGCCGGTTTAACCTGATTCTGCGCGTGGCGGATTACGGTGCTTACAACAACTTCATTCCCGCGGACCAGATCTCTGCCCGCATCAACTCCTCCGCGTTCACCTTTACCGGCAACGCCGAAGTTGGCCAGCTGTACGAGGAAACCGACGCCAACGGTGCCGGTTACTACAGCTATGTACTGCTGTTCCGCGATGTAATCTACAACGGCGGCGGCAACAGCGTGCCCATCAACCTGAGTTACCTGAATTCCACCATGGCGATGCAGCAGCTCAGCGTTACCCTGGGCCAGTGTGTGGACGAAGACCCCGATACCCCCAACCTGATGATCCGCGCTTCCAGCTACGGCAATGAAGCGGTTGTGGCCGGGACGCCCTTTACCCTGACCCTGACCCTGTACGCCACCGGCGGCCAGGAGAACCTGAACGATGTGGTCATCTCGCTGACCCTGCCGGACGGCATCACCATGACCAGCGGCAGCCTGAGCAGCTACCTGGGCACCATGGCCCCCAAGTCCACCCGCGATGTCAGCTTCAGTCTGACCCCCAGCGCCGGCTTTACCGGCGGCGTGGCCAACATCACCGTGAACAGCGTGGGTACCGGCGCGGACACCAACAAGGCCGTTACCGGTATGTCCACCACCATCTCGGTTCCGGTATCTCAGCCGGACCGCTTTGAGTTGGGCCAGCTGGAACTCAGCGACAGCATTACGCTGGGCGATTCCGCTTCCGTCACCCTGAACTTTGTCAACAAGGGCCGCGACGCCCTTTCCAACCTGGAAGCCACCCTTTCCGGCGATAACCTGGGCGCCGACACCACTGTGCAGTACATTGGCAACCTGAACGCCGGTTCCTCCAACAGCGTGGATTTTGACATGACCCCCACCCAGGAAGGCACCTGCAACGGTACCATCACCCTGACCTATGAGGACGCCAACGGCACCCTGAAAACCGTCAGCAAAGATTTTTCCTTCTCTGTTCAGCCGGCCATGGACTACGGCAATTCTGGCGATATGGACTCTAACATAGATGACATGCAGCCCCAGCAGACCGGCCTGCCCCTGTGGGCCTATCTGGCAATCGGCGCTGCTGTGATCGTGGTGGTAGTTGTGATCGTTGTGGTGGTACGCAAAAAGAAGAAGGCCGCCGCACTTGCCAAGCTGGAGGAAGGCAACGATGAAGATATCTGACCAGATCGGGCTGGCTGTCACCAACCTGTCCCGCCGCAAGGGCCGCACGGCACTGACCGTTGTGGGCGTCGTTGTGGGCATCTGTGCGGTTATCGTTATGATCTCCATGGGCATTGCGGAAAGCCATAACAACGACGAAATGCTCAAAAATATGGGTGGCCTGACCAAGATTGAGGTATACAACTACGGCAGCCAGAACATCAATGGGCAGGAGGTCAAGCTGGATAACGAAGCCGTCCAGCGGTTCCGCAAGATCGACCACGTTACGGCTGTCACCCCCTATTACCAGCCGGGCCTGAACCTGTATGTAGAAGCAGGCAAAAACAACCGCTACCGCGCCAGTTCTGTATGGAGCGTTCTCGGCCTGGACCCGGACACCATGCCCCTGCTGAACAACAAGCTGGAAAGCGGCGACTGGCCCAAAAGCGGCGTGAATTACGGCAAGGATGTGATCCCCGTTGTGGTGGGCAAGGAGTTTTTGTATCAGTTTGAGGATACCCGCCGCAGCCAAAACAGCTCCAAACGCCAGCGCTGGAGCGGCGAAACCGATGCCAACGGCAACCAGCTGCCGCCCTTTGTGGATGCTACCAAGGATACCTTTACCCTGACCCTGACCAATGGTGACACCGAGAGCCCCAAGACCCAGAGCTACAAGCTCAAAATCGTTGGCGTTGTCTCGGAAGAATCCGAGGATTACATGCTGCAATACGGCATTACTTTCCGCCTGAACGACCTTCTGATGCTGAGCGAAGCCTACAGCAAGCTGGCCAAAACGAATTTTAACCCCAAAAAAGTGACCTATAACGAAGTGTACATTAAGGTCGATGACATCAAGAATGTGGATAAGATCTGCGATACCTTAAAAGAGGAAGGCTACCAGATCAGCTCCATGGTGGATTACCGCAAGCAGATGCAGCAGCAGACCGCACAGCGCCAGCTGCGCCTGGCGGGTCTGGCGGCCATCAGCCTGTTTGTTGCCGCGCTGAACATCGCCAACACCATGACGATGGCCATTTACGAGCGCACCCGTGAGATCGGCGTGATGAAAGTTCTGGGCTGCGAGATTGGCAACATCCGGCGGATGTTCCTGATTGAAAGCGGTATGATCGGCTTTATCGGCGGCGTAGCCGGTACGATTTTAAGCTACATCATCAGCTTTGGCATGAACAACATGACGATGATCGTATACGGCCTGAACACCCTGCTGATGAAGCTGGGCATCAACGCCACCATCGACCTCAGCTCCCTGATGGGCAGCAGCGATTCGATGTATTACGGCGGTGGATTTTACATGTCTGATTCCGGCAGCGGAACCGTCATGTCCATCATTCCTTTCTGGCTGGTGCTGGCTGCCATCGGCTTTGCCGTGGTGGTGGGCCTGCTTTCCGGCATGGTCCCCGCCAGCCGCGCCGTTCGCATCAGCGCCCTGGAAGCCATCCGGCACGATTAAATCAAATGCGCCTTCCCGCAAGGGAGGGCGCGTTTTTGTTTGAATGAAAAAAGAATAAATAATAAAGAATAATTTCGGTGGACCGCGTCGCATCCGCGCCGCTCAAAAACCGCAGAGTTCTGCATTCTATGTATTAACCTTTTCGTTTATAGAGACCATAGGGGGCGCACATTGTGCGCCCGCCATCTTTATTCCAGCGTGTACCACGTATCAATCATATCTGTAGGGCGGGATGCCCTCATCCCGCCGCAGAGAGACATCATAAAATTGTACCACCTGCCCACGTTACAGCCCGCCCCACGGAACGATGCAAGCATCGTCCCCTACAAATCTCTTTTTCTGTTCGCGGCAAAATTTTACCTTTCTTCCCCTTCAATACATTTTCTTCCTCGTCATCATACAAAAAATGCGCACAGCGCCCGATATTTATCGGCGCTGTGCGCGTTTTGCTAACTCCTAACTTTCTCCGGTATCTGCGCCCCAATAATTGCCGCAAACATCAAAGCGCACCCTGCCAGTTCTACGCCGGAAAGGGTCTGGCCCAAAATCAGCCAGCCGGCCAGGGCGCTGAACACGCTTTCCATGCACATGGCCATGCTGGCAATGGTGGGGTCAAGTTCTTTCTGGCCCACAATTTGCAGCGTGTAGGCCACACCGCTGGACAAAATGCCGCAGTAAGCAATAGATACCGCCGCACCCTGGATCTGGGCAAAGGTCGGTGTTTCAAACACAAACATAAAAATAGTGGAAAGGACCGCCGTTGCAAAAAATTCCGCAAAGCTCAGCTGCACGCCGTCCAGCCTGGGGCTGTAATGATCCACCAGCATAATCTGGAACGCAAACAGCAGCGAGCAGAGCAGCAGCATCCATTCGCCGCCGGTCAGGGTCAGGGTATCGTGCCCCGCCAGGCACAGCAGGTAAAGCCCCGCCAGGCTGATGCAGGCGCAGATTCCCAGTTTGACCCCCGGCCGCCGCCCAAAGAACACCCCCAGCAGCGGTACCAGCACCACATACAGCGCCGTCAAAAAGCCCGCCTTGGCCGTGCTGGTGGTGCCAATGCCGATCTGCTGTGCCGCCGAAGCCGCAAACAGCGCAATGCCGCAGAACACACCGCCCCGCAGCAGCATCCGGCCGTTGATCCAGAACGGAACACCGGGATCCGCTTTGCGGGCCTTGCCACGGCGCAGCAAAACCAGCACGATCAAAAATGCGCAGGCCAGCCAGCTGCGAGCCGCCAAAAAGGTATACGGCCCCACATAGCCGCTGCCCACACTTTGCGCCACAAAGGCTGTGCCCCAGATCAGCGCCCCCAGCAGAAGCAGCAGGGTGTTGCGCAGCTGTTTTTTATCAAAGTTCATCTTTTGATTCCTTTTTTGTTTCAGTCATATCCGCAAAATGCCCCGGCGTCGGTCTGCGTTGACCGCTGCGCCGGGGCACGCTTCATTTTTGGTTATTCTGCATCCGGGGCAACCAGGTCGTCGCTGCCAATGCCCTCAATTTTCACGCCGCCGGTAATGTAGAACATACCAGAGTCATAGCTGACATTGGCCTTGTACAGCCTGCCGGGGGTCAAGCCGGAGATGGTATAGGTGCTGCACTCCCCGCCGGTCGGGAAATACACCGTGGTGCCCGCCACATAGGAAGTGGTTGCCTTATCCTCCGAAAGTTCCCACAGCGCCACCTTGAACTCCAGAATACCGGTGGATTCGGTGGTGCCATAGCCCGTTACCTGCACGGTATCGGAACCCGCCACAAAATACTCAGTGTTGCGGTTCTGGATGCTGTTAAACGCAACATACAGCGTCCCATCCTGCACCTGTTGGTTCCAGTGGACCGAGGTATCCTGCAGCCCATCCGGGAAGTTCACCTCACCGCCGGGCTGCGCCACAATTTCGTCCGCCTCATCGTCATCGGAACCTTCTTCACGCAGGCCCAGCAGGTCTGCCGTTTTCAAAATCAGATTGCTTGCTACTTCCTTGGGGCTGCAGGCGGTCAGGCTGAGCGCCAGAACCGCTGCCAGCACAAGTGCAGCTGCACGTTTTGCCAGTTTCATCATTCATTGCCCTCCATGGCAGGTAAAGCTGTTTGTAACCCTTTTATTATATCCCAATTCGCCGGGCAGAACAAGTGCTTCTTGGTGAAAACCTGGTAAAACCTAAGGCAACACCGCACAATTCCCGCCTTGCGGCTCAAGCACCGCTCCGGCAGCTGCGGCACGGCATCTGCGTTGCCAAAATGCTCGATAA
>OBIA01001310.1_pt1 | contig 12298 bp, 12 predicted proteins | sample 1519911 | NCBI WGS metagenome assembly OBIA01 (sample SAMN04209236, study PRJEB22552) | human gut metagenome | biome: gut; material: feces | host: Homo sapiens | place: USA: Oklahoma | reverse complement strand
TTTAGACGGGGAAAGTATAGTACCATACTTATATGATATTATGAAATAGTCATTTAGAAATGAAAAAAATTGAAAGTAATTAAAACAATGAATAGTTGTATAGAGTCGTTTCACGCTACGATTAAAAAGGAGTGTATTTACGCCGAAGCTAATGTTGGTTATAAAGATTTTCAGACCTGTTACGATAGTATAGTGATAAAAACTCACTGTTTGTTACAGCTTTGCGTGGTGATTTAGTCTCTAAAACGTTTTTGTTTGTAGGTTTTAGTTTTGAAGATCCAAATTTGGAGTCTATACTAGGAAAGGTAAATATTTTATTAGGAGACAATAAGCGAGAACATTATTGTATTCAAAAGCAAGTATCAGAGAATGAGTATGAGAAAAAAGAAGAATATGATTATGCTAAAATTAAACAAGATTTAAAAATTAAAGATTTACAACGGTATGGTATAGAGACTGTTTTAGTCAATGAATATCCTGAAATACCTAAACTAATATCAAAAATTGAGGAAGAGTATTTAAAAAATACAATTTTTATTTCGGGTAGTATTTCCGATTATAATGACAATTGGAGTGAAGAAAAGGTAGATCAATTTTGCTATGAATTATCACGCTCCCTTGTTTCAAAAAATTATAAAATTCTATCAGGTTTCGGACTTGGGATAGGTAGTAGTGTTATAAACGGAGCTCTTGATGAAATTTATAAAACCAAATATAGACATGTAAGTGAGCATCTTGGACTGTTTCCTTTTCCACAAAATATCAATGGAGAAAAGCCCCTAGATGAACGTTGGACTGAAAATCGTGAACGAATGATTAGTGAGTCAGGAATCTGTATATTTATATTTGGTAATAAATTAGTTGATGGTGAGATAGTACCTGCACCTGGAATGATGGAGGAATTTCGGATTGCTAAAGAAAGAGGAAAAGTAATAATTCCAATTGGTTCTACGGGGTTTGCTGCAAAAGAAATTTTTGATGAAATGAAAGAGTCTGGGGATTATTCATATCTAAACGATTATTGGAATGATTTAGAGAACGAAGAAGATGTTATAAAAGTTTTTAATACAATAAATGGAATTATTGAAGGAGTGAGATAATGGCAACAAAAGTATTTATTTCATTTCGTTTTAGTGATGGAAAAGAGATTAAAGATGAACTAGTTGATTTATTTGATGAATCTACTGAGGTAATTAATAGATCAGAAGATGTTGATAGAAGTCAAATGAGTGAGGACACTATTCAGGAATATCTATATGAGAAGTTAAAAGATACATCGGTTACAATTGTATTATTAACTCCAGAGGCCGTTTCTTATAGAAAGAATTGGATTGGAAATTATGATGATTGGCTTTATGATGAGCTTAGATACTCCTTGGAAGATAGAAAGAACAACAGAACAAATGGCGTAGTAGCAGTATATACAGATGATGCTAAAGATATGATACTAGAAAGTAGTTCACACTATTGTTCACATTGTCAAGAAACTAAATCATGTAGAACTTTGAAATTTTTTGACAATTTAGCACGAAAGAATATGTTGAATATAAAGCAAAGCTATAAGAAAAATCTATGTAATGATCTTTATGATGATAGTCATGACTCTTATATTTCTTTAGTAAGTTTGGAGGAGTTTAAACAGGATCATACTAAATATATTGATAATGCAAAAGATAAAAGAGATAGGCTACATGAATTTAATATATGATAAATTGTAAAATATAGTGCAACAAAAAAACTCATAGCGTTTCATTGGTGTAAACTGTAAGTAACCACACAAACAGAACCCGAGGAAAAACTATGAGCTACTCCCATCTTACCATAACCGACCGAATAAAGATAGAAACTTACTTGGATTTAGGTTTGAAATCTTGCCAAATTGCAAGTAAACTTGGTGTCCATAAGTCTACCATTTCAAGAGAGTTAAGACGATGCCAAAATGGTTATTCCGCAGTCTTAGCACAGAAACAGTACGACCACAGAGCTAAGCAAAAGGGTCGGAAGTCTTGTTTGACACCAAAATTGAAAAAGGAAATTGAGAAGGGGTTATAAGCTTCTTGGTCACCTGAACAGATTTGTGGTCGCTATCAGCTTGAACAAAAGCCAATGGTAGCTTTTAAAACCATCTATAACTGGCTCTATGCTGGTTTGATTGATCTGGATTTAAGCGTCCTGCGCCGAAAGGGAAAAAGTCGACAGCCCAAAGAAACACGTGGGACATTTAGGATTGGCACGTCGATTGCCAAACGTCCTAAAGAGGTCAGGAATCGTGAGACTTTTGGCCACTGGGAGCTCGATACTGTGGTGTCTTCCAGAGGCAAAAGTAAGGGCTGTTTAGCGAACTTTCTAGAGCGAAAAACTCGTTTTTACTTAGCTTTCAAGATACCAGATAGAACAGCCCAAGCCATGTTTTCAGCTATCGAACAACTTTGTAGGCTATTTCCAAAAGAGGCTCTTAAAACCTTCACTTCAGACAGGGGAAAAGAGTTTGCCTGCTATCCTCTGGTGGAGAACTTAGGAATTCCCTTTTTCTTTGCGGACGCCTATTCTTCCTGGTAGAGAGGAAGCAATGAAAACGCAAATGGCTTACTAAGAGAATATTTCCCAAAGAAAACAGATTTAGCCGTTATCTCTGATGAGGATTTGAACAAGGCTTTATTTGATATCAATCACCGACCACGAAAATGTTTAGCTTACAGAACTGCTTGTGAAGCTCTAGAGGATGAGTTCAAGTAAATGTTGCACTTATTCTTGCAATTTATCATATATAAAAGAATGTGAAGAGCATTGATTTAGCATAATTTGTCTTTAGAATAAGTTATTATATTAACTTTTAGAGAGCATTAAGCTCTCTTTTTTCTTACCCTCATTTTTCATGTTGTGATACCTGATGTTAGTATGATTTTATGGACACGTTTTGGTGGAATAGTTGTAGCACTCTGGATAATTTTTCGTACGATATTTTCGGATTCAATAAGAGATGCAGAAAATTTGGTTGGAGGATCAGGTGTTTTATTTTTATTTCTATTTTTCAATATACTGATCTCTGCTTTTGAAATTTATTTCATGTTTCCCTATATGTTGCAAGGCTACTACAAATTAAAATATCCTGAAGAATATCGAGAGTTCGAAGGAAAATCAGTATGGCAAGAAATACCTGAAGAAACATAAGGAGTTGTTAAAGAATGAATAAGAATTTTAACGAGATGTCGTTTGATGAATTGAAATGTTACCGTCGAGAAGGTCTATGGAGATCTTTGGGATTTTTACTGGTCATTGTTTTGGTGATTACGGGCATGGTCCTGATGGAAGTGAACCATGTTTCTTCGTCCAATCAGAATCGTTTTCGGGTTATTGGATTGACAACGGTGATTGCACTCTTTGGCTACCTGATGCCTCTGATGGCAGCAAATCGTGTGATGCGAGACTATCCGGATTGGGTCAAGAAATCAGGTATTGGAGCGAAAATTCCCTTGCCGATGGCTTGGCATGTCAAAAGACTTTGTGTCCTTGGAGCGAGTCTCTTGGTGATTGGAGGAGGATTTACCTCGTCATATAAACCACAAGTCCAGCAGACGAATGTACAAGATCAAATCGATATCATTCAAATGGATAACGAATTAGAAAGAGAGCAAAAGGTCGATCAAGTGCTAGATACCATCACACCGGAGGATAAAAAATCTGAGTAAAATCCATTTTGGAATTTAAACGTCATTGAATATCTTTCTAAACAGCTCTAAAGAACAGTGCCCACTCGGTGCTGTTTTTCTGCTTTCTGCTACAAATTTGTGGAAGAGATTTTACTAGAGAACTAGCTTGGAAATGTGATATAATAAAGGTTATGGCAAACAATAATCAATCAAAAAAAACACGGTCGACAAGACGACTGTCCAAAGCAGAATTAGAAAGAAAAAAAGCAATTCATCGCATGATTGCGACCATTCTGATTAGTTTGGTCTTAATTTTTGCGGCCTTGAAATTGGGGGCAGTAGGGGTCTTGGCCTACAACTTGATCCGACTCTTTGTTGGGAGTTTGGCTTATTTGGCTATTTTAGCGACCTTTTTCTACCTCTACGCCTTTAAATGGCTGGACAAACACGAAGGAGTTATTTCAGGATTTCTAAGCTTCTTTGCTGGGCTTCTCTTGATGTTTCAGGCCTTCTTTGTATCCTCCCTTCATTTAGACAATAATGGAATCAAGGTCACCTTTTCAAGAATCATGGCAGACCTGATTCATCTGCGAGTGGAGAGCTTTGCTGGTGGTGGTATGATCGGTGCCTTTCTTTATGCTCCGATTTCCTTCCTGTTTTCAAATATTGGCTCTTATTTTATTGGCCTTCTCTTTATCGGATTGGGGATCCTCTTGATGAGTCCTTACTCCATCTATGATTTGTTTGAAAAGGGGTCGCAAGCCTTCCACGCTTCTATGGAAAAACGCAAAGAACGTCGCGAGCAGAAATTCCTTGAAAAAGAAGCGAGAGCTGCCGAGGAAGCTGCTGCAGCTGAAAGAGAGCAAGAAGAAGCAAGTGCAGTTCTTCCAACTCCCCTTTCAATGGAAGGGCATCCTGTAGATCCTGAAACGGGAGAGGTGTTGGCGGAAGAGCCGTTTACAGAGCCCTTCCCAGAAGCCGAAATTGTCGCACCAGCAACACCAGAGATTTACCTGCCAGATCAAGAATGGCCTGAAGAGCCTGAAGCATACGAAGAGTTTCCGGAAGCCGAAGAATTCGAGGACGATGGGGAAGAAGTTCAAGTGGATTTCACACCTAAGGAACTCCTCCAGTACAAGCTTCCAACCATTGATCTCTTCGCACCTGATAAGCCGAAAAATCAATCCAAAGAGAAAAACATCGTTCGCCAGAATATCCGCATTTTGGAAGAAACCTTTGCAAGCTTTAACATCAAGGCGACAGTGGAGCGGGCGGAAATCGGTCCTTCTGTTACCAAGTATGAGGTTAAGCCAGCTGTCGGTGTGCGGGTCAACCGCATCTCCAATCTAGCGGATGATTTGGCCTTGGCCCTAGCAGCCAAGGATGTGCGGATTGAAGCACCGATTCCAGGGAAGTCTCTGGTCGGGATTGAAGTGCCCAACTCAGAGATTGCGACCGTTTCCTTCCGTGAATTGTGGGAGCAGTCCAAAACAGATCCAGCTAAACTCCTTGAGATTCCTCTTGGGAAGGCTGTAGATGGCTCAGCTCGGACCTTTGATTTGGCTCGAATGCCCCACCTCTTGGTAGCGGGTTCTACCGGATCTGGTAAGTCAGTAGCGGTTAATGGGATTATTTCGAGTATCTTGATGAAGGCCCGTCCGGACGAAGTCAAGTTTATGATGGTCGATCCAAAGATGGTGGAGCTTTCTGTCTATAATGACATTCCCCACCTTTTGATCCCAGTGGTGACCAACCCACGCAAGGCCAGTCGGGCCCTGCAGAAGGTCGTTGATGAGATGGAAAATCGCTACGAGCTCTTCTCGAAAGTGGGTGCTCGCAATATTGCTGGCTTTAATGCCAAGGTGGCTGAGTACAATGCCCAGTCTGAGATGAAGCAAGTGCCCCTTCCATTGATCGTGGTCATTGTCGATGAGCTGGCAGACTTGATGATGGTCGCAAGTAAAGAAGTGGAAGATGCCATTATCCGCCTTGGACAAAAGGCGCGTGCGGCGGGGATCCACATGATCCTTGCGACTCAACGGCCATCGGTTGACGTTATCTCAGGTTTGATCAAGGCCAATGTGCCTTCCCGTGTCGCTTTTGCGGTATCATCTGGAACTGACTCACGGACCATCTTGGATGAAAATGGCGCAGAGAAATTGCTCGGTCGTGGGGACATGCTCTTTAAACCGATCGATGAAAATCATCCAATCCGTCTACAAGGATCCTTTATCTCAGATGACGATGTGGAGCAGATTGTCAACTTTGTCAAAGAGCAGGCAGAAGCTGATTATGATGATGCCTTTGATCCAGGCGAAGTATCGGAGTCGGACTTTGACGGAGGCATGGGTGGCTTAGACGAAGGTGATCCTCTCTTTGAAGAGGCCAAAGCGCTCGTCATCGAGACCCAAAAAGCCAGTGCTTCAATGATCCAGCGCCGCTTATCGGTTGGTTTTAACCGGGCGACTCGCCTCATGGAAGAGTTGGAAGCAGCGGGTGTGATTGGACCAGCTGAAGGGACCAAACCTCGAAAAGTATTGCAACAATAAGTCTAGGGGGAAGAGGGCACTTGCCCCACTCCCTTTTCTTTTTATAGAAAATAGAAAGTAGGACCAGATGAAGTTAGACACGATTCATCATATTGCCATCATTGGACGGGATCGCGATGCTATGCTGCACTTTTATGTGGACCAGTTGGGCTTTGCGATTGTCAGTGAGTATGACCGTTCCGAACGCGGAGATATCTTGATCAATCTCCGTCAGGGGAAGCTGACTTTAGAACTCTTTATCAAACCGTCGGCCCCAGAACGTCCGAAGCTCCCCTTGCCCGAGCATGCGGGACTGCGTCATCTGGCCTTTAAAGTGGAGGATGTAGAGGCCTATCTAGCTAGATTGGATCAGCTAGGTATTGAGAATACAGGTCTTCGCTATGATGATTTTGATGGCAAGAAGATGGCATTTTTCTTCGATCCAGAAGGATTGCCCTTGGAAATACATGAGTGAGGAAAGCAATGGTTAGATTAGAAGGACTCAGTCAGGAAGAAGTAGCGAAAAAGATCCAAGAGGGCAAGCAAAATAAGGTCACGATTAAGACAGAAAAAAGTATTGGGCAGATCATTCGAGACAATGTCTTTACCTACTTTAATCTGATTTTCCTGGTCTTAGCGGTCTTGCTGGTAGCAGTGAAGTCTTGGAACAATCTCTTGTTTGTCCCGGTCGTCGTGGTCAACTCCTTGGTAGGAATTGTGCAGGAAGTCCGCTCTAGACGGATCTTGCGTCAGATGCAATTTCTACATATGAGTGAGGCGATCGTTCTTCGCGAAGGAAAAGAATTTGCTCTACCTATCGATCAGCTGGTGGAGGGCGATCTGGTTCGCTTTCAAGCTGGAGATCAGATCTATGCGGATGGGGTCTTACTGGAGGGCGAGCTAAAAGTCGATGAGTCGCAATTGACAGGTGAAGCCGATGAGGTCAAAAAAGGAGCGCAAGACGCGCTCATGTCAGGTAGTTTTGTGATCGCTGGTCAAGGTTTAGCGCGACTAGAAAAAGTTGGGAATGACTCCTACATCAATCAATTGAGCTTGGAAGCCAAGCAGGTCAAGTCTCATGAGGAGTCCGATATGGTCCATGCGGTTAACCGCATCGTAGGGATCATTGGTCTCCTTATCATTCCGCTAGGTTCCCTCCTTTTTCTTCGTAGCTATATCAGCCTAGGTGACAGCCTTAAGCTCAGTGTGACTTCAACAGTCGGAGCCTTGATCGGGATGATTCCAGAAGGCTTGTATCTCTTGATGACCTTGGCGCTGGCTCTGGGTGCTGTCAGATTGGCTAAGGAAAAGGTCCTGCTCAATAGCATGAAGGGAATTGAGACCTTATCGCGCGTGGATATCCTTTGTGTCGATAAGACGGGGACTATTACAGAGCCGGGCATGGAAGTAACAGAGATTCGTCCAGTTAAAGACGCTCAAGACTTGGAAGCTCTAGCTCAGTATGTAGAAGCTAGTATGGATCAGAACGATACTATGGATGCCATCCGAAAATTTCACAAGACACCAGTAAGCCAGCCTTGGAAGGCTCTCGAAATACTGCCCTTTACGTCCAAAAAAAAGTATGGGGCCATTGCCTTTGAATCTGGGATCTATGTATTAGGCGCACCAGAATTTGTTTTACGAGAGGGCTTCTCTGAGGTTGAAGAGGAGATAGCTCCTGCTACTCAGGCAGGCAATCGGGTCTTGGCCTTTGGGAAATATCGGGGAGAACAACTGGGAGAGACTTTAGAGGCTCCTGTAGACTTGGTAGCCTGGATTATTCTCTCCAATCCTTTGAGAAAAAATGCCAAAGAAACCTTCGCCTACTTTAAACAACAAGGAGTGACCATTAAGGTTATCTCAGGGGACAACCCTGCTACCGTCTCAGCTATTGCACAAAAAGCAGGCATTGGAGGAGCAGAAGATCTAATCGATGCCAGAACCTTACTGACGGAAGAAGATTTGCACCAGGCGGCGAGCCAATATACGGTCTTTGGTCGGGTGACACCAGAGCAAAAGAAAAGCCTTGTTGAAGGCTTGCAGGCAAAGGGGCATAAAGTAGCTATGACCGGAGATGGCGTTAACGATATTCTGGCCCTCAAAACAGCGGATTGTAGTATTGCGATGGAATCTGGAAACGATGCGACCAAGAAGATGGCGCAAGTGGTCTTACTGGATTCTGACTTTGGGAAGATGCCGTCCATCGTGGCAGAAGGGCGGCGGGTGGTCAATAATATTCAACGATCAGCCAGTCTCTTTTTGATCAAGAATATCTTTTCCATTTTGTTGGCTATCTCAGTGACGCTCTTAGCCTTTACCTATCCCATCATGCCGTCGCAGATGTCTTTGATCAGTGGTTTTACGATTGGGATTCCAGGATTCTTCCTAGCGCTTGAGCCCAATAGCGAGCGCATCAAAGGGCGCTTTATCGAAACGGTCTTTAAAAATGCGCTACCTGCTGCCTTGACGGATTTTATACTGATCTTTAGTTTGGTTTTGCTCTCTTCAGCATTTGGCATGAGGTCGGAAGAGCTCTCAAGTGCAGCCATCTGCTTGATGGCCTTCGTCGGCTTTACCATCATCTATCAAGAATCCCAGCCTCTCAATCACTACAAGAGACTGGTTCTTCTAGGAAATATCCTAGCCTTCCTGGTTTCAAGCAGTATCTTAGGTAGATTCTTCAACATGAGCCCCTTGAGGCTTCAAACGCTGGTTATTTGTGCCATCATGGCCGTTCTTGCTCTCATCTTGATTCAAGTCTTCAAGAAACTAGTGGGCTGGTTCTTTCATCGGAAGAAATAAAAGAAAAGAACAAAACAGATAAAATAGTTTCGATTGGATGACGATATTTTTAATGTTCAGTTAGTTCTATGAAATAGGCATCCCACTCTTGTGCTTCGGCTTTTGAAAGTAACAATGAAACCGAATGGATAACATCATCATGGAGAGATCTCCCTTGCTTTGGATCTTCCCAAATGCTTTGATAGATGGCCTTTAATTCTAGTAAGTATAATTTTTGAAATGCAAAATAGCTAGGGAATTGTTTTGCAAATAGAAGTGTTAGCAGTTGTTTGCTAGCACTTTTTTCTTTTCTACTGATTAAGACAGACACTAAATTTAAAATTGTATCGATTTTGATTCGATCTAGATTGTTCTTAAGTTTGTCCGGTGTATTTTCCAAAATTGTATCCGTAAAGAGAACAATAGCCTCAGTTGTAAAATAGGAGACCACACTTCCCATTAACCCAATGTCAAGATTGGTCCAATAATCTAATGAAAAAAAGTAATCCGTCAGTTCATTTATCGCCTGCTGAGAAACGGTTTTGTGTTGTTTTTCTGCAATGATAATCTCTAAAACGAGGGAGAGGATGTGATAAATGTATTGATGCTTTGAGATTGCTAATTCTTGAAAATCATTTTTAATTTGAAGAAGAGATACCCAATCCGAGTTTTCCATTGCCTCATCCATTCTTTTTTTCAAGGTTAAAAACTCAGCACTATGGAAATCACTCCAATCAAAGATCTCATTAATCTCCACAATCATGTACCCCAATAATTGTAGCAATATATCATTGGATAGATTGGTTTTCCCATTTTCAAAATCAGAAATACTCGAAGCAGAACCAGCGATATTCCCAAGTTCTCTTAAGGAGATTTTTCTTTGTTTTCGAATCAATTTAAATTTTTCTCTAATGTCCATTTGTTCGGATTTCCGTAATTTTTCATTTACTATTTTTTTATATTATATACTATATCTATAAAAAGGGAAAGGAGAAAAATAAGATGAAAATCATTTTAAAAAGTTTATCTAAATGGAAATTGATGTTATATGTGCTATTTGCTGTCTTGTACTCACTTCAAGGGCTTTTGTTATCGTTTATTATTCAGTTTGCAGGTGAGATTAATCCGCGAGATAAGGGAGCCTTACTTGTCTTTGGTATAGGGGGAATTGCTCTATTTGTATTGATCTATGCATGTATGTATGTCGATAATCTTCTTGTTCGATCGATCATCAAAGAATTTAATATATTGATCTCGGAGAGAACGTTAACCTACTTTCATCTAAAAAAATTAGAGTATACAGAGGCAGAGTTAAACTCATTTTTAACACAGGATATTCCGATGTTTTGGCAAGAATTTTTGACTCCTATGCTCATTTATCCAGTATTTGGCTTATCCATTCTAGCATCTATAGTCTATCTCATCATGCAGAACTTTTTTATTGGTTGTCTCTTTACAATAGGTGGTTTCTTGATGATCATTCCTCAGTTTGTATTTAACAAACTCCTACAAAAACGTGGGGAAGAGCTAAGTAAGGCAAGAAAGAAAAGTTTATCCAGTATTACCGATTTTAGCAAAGGAATTCAAACCATCCAAAGCAATCAAGCGGGAACTGAATTTTCTCAACATGTTCTGAAAGAAATTAGTGAAACGGAGCATCAACAATATACCTACTATACGACTCACAATTTAGTCATGTTTTGGACAGGTCCCTTAAAAGGAATAGGACTGATTGCCCCCTTGTTAACGGGTTTATTGCTTCTTCCTTCTACGGCCCTGTCTCTGACAACACTCATCGCCATGATGACGGCTTCTATGAATTTAATCTCCCCTTTGCAACAATTATTAGAAATGACATCTAATTTGCAAGGATCAACGGTTGTCAAAAAGAAAGTTGTGTCGATTTTGAAAATGCCTGAAGTGAATGAGACGACAACCATTTTAGAACCTTTGACAGAAAAGCTCAGTATTCAGATCGATGATTTAACGAAGACATTTGGAGATCATTTGATCTTTAGAAATACAAACCTAACAATTGCTGCTTGTCAGAAAGTACTTCTCACGGGTGCCAGTGGCAGTGGTAAAACTTCCCTGTTTCACTTATTATGTGGAGAAGATAAGAAATATAGTGGAAGTATTGAATTGATAGATAGAAAAGGAAAATCTTGTTATCCTTCTTACGACAGGGTCAATCTCATTCATCAAAAACCTTATCTATTTAAAGGGACTGTAAAAGAAAATTTGACTCTATTTCAGGAGTTTTCAGACGACCAACTTCAAAAAGCTTTAGAATCTGTTCATCTTTGGGACGAATTAGCTGGTGATTTAGAGTATCAAATAGATCCACAGAATTTATCTGGAGGACAAATGATGAAATTAGAAATTGCACGGTGTATTCTCCGACCAAAACCCATTTTATTAGCCGATGAGGTGACAGCAGCATTGGATGAAACAAATGCAAGAGAGATTCGAAAAATATTGTCTCAACAAAAGTGTACCTTGATAGAAATAGCTCATAAATACCAGAAAGAAGATTACGATTCTATTTATCAGATTGTCGATCATAAAATTGTAAAAATGAATCATTAACAATGGTAAAGACTTCCTAGTTCATTCAAATCGTCGTAGTTGGTCAAAAAAAGATACCACCTCGAAATGAAGCAAGATGGTATCTTTTTCAGTATTAAATAAACAAACTAGCTGTTAAGATCAGATAGAGTAAGAAGGTGACTAGAAATCCAGCGCGCCAGAAGTATTTGATAAATTTCGGATAATAAAAACTCTTTTTCTTTTTTAAGAAATAAATCGTTAGCCCCAAGGCCAAAAGCGAAAGGCTCAAGGCTAGCAGTGGTAAGAGGCTGTGGTAAAAGGCACTGTCTGAGATCAGGTAGTACTCCAATGCAAATAAAGGAAAGGCAATATCGGTGGATCGCCATCCTCTTTTTTGGAGTTTAAAGAGGTGAACAATGATACCGCTCAGAATCAGCGTTAAAAAAATAAATAATACAGAAGCAACTTTGATTAACATAGCTTCATTCTATCATAAAACGAAAAAAAAGTTTACTATATTTTAATTTTTTCTTGCAAAAAAAGAGAAATCGTGTATAATAGAAAGGTATGCACAAAGCATACTTGTGGGAGGTAAAAATCTGTAATTACCGCCAAAACCACAAAGGAGGATTTAAGAAATGGCTAAAAAAGTCGAAAAACTTGTAAAATTGCAAATCCCTGCTGGTAAAGCTACTCCAGCTCCACCGGTTGGTCCAGCGCTTGGTCAAGCAGGTATCAACATCATGGGATTCACTAAAGAGTTTAACGCTCGTACAGCTGATCAAGCTG
>OBIA01001302.1_pt1 | contig 12352 bp, 9 predicted proteins | sample 1519911 | NCBI WGS metagenome assembly OBIA01 (sample SAMN04209236, study PRJEB22552) | human gut metagenome | biome: gut; material: feces | host: Homo sapiens | place: USA: Oklahoma | reverse complement strand
CACCGGAAGTCGAGCATCCGGTGGCCGCCTGTTAAATCGAGATATCGCTATCGAAGCGTGCTTGCGTCTCCATTGTTGTGATAATTGTCCAACTCCCACTTGAGCAGGTTGAGCGCTGACCCAAAGTCCTTTGCACTTTCGATTCCGAACTCAACGGAGATACTCCCGAAGGCATGGCCGTAGACTGTTGGGTCTAGTCCCCTTTCACGCTCCTCGGCCTGTTCGGCTAGCGAGAGCGTCGTTTTCTGCATCTCTCGGAAAGATGGGGAGATTGCTGGAGTGGTTCCATTGCCATCTAAAGCGACTGCGATATGCGTCTCGCGGCTGGACATGACAGAATACTCCTCCCTTGGCTCCTCCAAGTCTATGTAGACGCGCGTTTTTTCATTGGCATCCCTGCATGCGATGCTCCTTCCTCCTGCTGAAGCGACTAGTCCCCGGCACTTAGTGAAGTATTTGCTCAGCATCGAGGGAACCCTTGTTTCGCCGTTCCATGTGGAGTCGGGGTCGCCTTGGGACTTCCTCGGTGCCCCCTGCCCGTAAGCACGGTATATGTCCATTCCAAGTGATTTTCCGGATTCCGCTGTCATGTAGATGTCTAGCCTGTTCCGCAACCTCTTTCTCGTTCTTTTCAACTTGAACCTGCCGGTCACGACGAGTGTGCAGCATGTGTCTTGCGCCAGAACCTCGGCATACGGCTCGAACCCGAGGTCTGCACAGTTCGAGAACAGGTAGAAATCGGGCTCGGAGGTTTTCAGGTATACGACATTTAGGGGTGCGCCCATCTCAGACCGCCTCCGCATACAGTCGGAAAAGGTGTGCGGTTATAAGTCTTTCATCGCCGCCGAAATCCACCCCGTAGCACGCCTCCACGGCGGCATCGAGCTCGCGGTGGGCCCGCATGAGCTCGGGAAAGAACGTCTCGTTGTCAGGATCGTACATGTCGGCGAGAGTTGCCCCCTCCTGTGCGGTACGCGCGTCGAGCACAGCCTGGGCGCACCGCTCGATCTCGGCCCTCTGGGCATCGGTCGGCTCGGGCCAGACGAAGTTGTTATAGACCACACCGCCCGAGTAGCGGTAATCGCTTTTGAGCCGCCCGCAGACAGTGCGCATCCACGCGTTGTGGAACTGCGACTGCAGGATGCCGAAGTGATAGAGGCTAGCGTTCGGAATCAGCTTCACAAGGTTGCTGCACATTGTCTCCGGCCCAATGAACCCCATCGGAATATATCGCCTGCGCTCGGATGACACCTCGGGGATGACGATCGAATTGCCTTCAGGCATGTTTTCGACGTGGAACCTGGTCGGCTTATCCGCAAGTCTCCGAGTCGGAGCACTCTTGCTCGCAAGACGGTAGGAGCGCACCGATTCAATGCGCTCACGGCATCTCGGCAGATCCTTGAGGTCGGAGAACGAGGCGTCTCCGAGCCATAGGCACCAGCGGCGTTCGCCATGCAGAAACTCGCGCGATCCGATCCACGGATGGAAATACCTTCCGACGCCGGGCTCCGCCTTAAGGAAGTCATCTTTCTCAGCGTCTGAGAACAGATAGAACCCGCCATCGATGGGCTTGTTGCCTATACCTATGGCAGGGACATCGCAGAGCGGTTTGTTCCGGTTCCAGATGAAGGCATCGGGCGCATCGGCAAGGTAGGCGTTGATGTTTCTGGGAAGCATGAGGATCTCGGGGGCATCCGGCATCTCGTGAATATAAAGGCGCTTCTCGGAGGCCTCCCGAGAGAACCCCACGATGACGCAGAACACATGGGCCTTGTCCATCGCTTCGTTGTCCCAGCGGAAGGTGTTGTGAGCGAAGTCGATGTGGATGCCCATGTCGTGCAGGGGCTTCCAGAGGTTCGCCACCTGCTCTCCCTGGCAGATGGAGTTGGTCGAGACAAGGGCACACCTGGTGTGCTTGCCCTGGGTGAACATTGCCGCCTTCATGTACCAGGCGCCGCAGTAGTCGATATTGCCCGCGTTCTTCGTGCCGCCGAACACCTCAAGGAGGTCGGCCTTCTGCTCCTTGGACTGGTTGCGGGCGCCTAGGAAAGGCGGGTTACCGACGAGGTAGGTGAGGTCCACGGGAAACACCTCGGCCCAGTTGGTCGTGAGCGCGTTTCCCTCGCGCAGGTTGTCGAGGTTGCGCAGGGGCAGGAAGTCGAACTGGTAGTCCGGCAGGATCTCCTGCGTCTTGCGCAGCATCTGCTCCTCGGTGATCCAAAGCGCAGTCTTTGCGACCGACACGGCGAAGTCGTTGACCTCGATTCCGTAGAACTGGTCAAGCGAGACGCGAATGGGGATGTCCAGCACGCCAAAGAGAGCCGTCTGGTCGCCGTACTCGTCCTCGATGATGCGGTTCTCGATCGTGCGCAGCTGGCGGTACGCCTCTGTGAGAAAGTTGCCGGAGCCGCAGGCGGGATCTCCGACTTTGATCTTCGAGATCTTGTCGTGCAGCGCCTCGAGCATCTGCCGACGCTTCGCCCCGGACCTCTCGCCCTCCGCCGCGTGGAGCTCGGCCCACAGATCGTCGAGGAACAGCGGTCTCAGGCAGCGCTCGATGTTCTCGACGCTCGTATAGTGCATCCCGCCCGCATGGCGGGTTTCAGGGTTCAGGGTGCCCTCGAACACGCCGCCGAAGATGACGCCCGAGATCTCGCGCCAGTCGAAGCCGCGCGATGCGTCCTCGATCGCGTCGGCGATCTCCTCGTTCATCTGGGGGATGACGATGGATTGGTCTGAGAACAGGCCGCCATTGACGTAGGGGAAAGCCGCAACATCGTCGTCTGCGTATTCGTCGCGCTCCTCGTAGGGCGTGTCGATGGTCTCGAACAACGTGGCGAGCTTGCGGCGCAGCTTGCTCGATTCGCCCTTGCAGAAGTCGCCGAAGGCGAAATGCGATTGCAGCAGGTCGGCATCCTCGGCGTAGAGCAGGAAGATGATGCGGGTGATAAGCACGTTCAGAGAACGCTGCTCCTCCTCATCGGTGTCGATATGGTGGTACTGCTTCGAGAGGGCGTCGTAGAGGCGCGAGACGTGCGCACCGGCCTCGATGGAGAGCATCTGCTCTTTGTGAAGGCGGCTCGACTCGTTGGAGGTGAGAAACGAAAGCAAGTACAGATAGTTAGGTAGCTCCTCCAAGGTGAACTCCTGGACGCCGTCCTCGGGACGCTCCTCGTCAAGGTCGTAGAGGCGGAACGTCTCGAAGTTGCACGTCATGAGCCAACGGGGACGCTCGGAGTACGGCAGGTGCTGGGCGTACCACGTCGCCTGCTGGTAGGGAGTCTCAAACCCACCGTAGCGGGGTTCGGGCTTGTCAAGGTCGACGCCCACGGACTTCTGCTCGCAGAGGAAGTGGTGGTCGCTAACGAACACGTCGATGCGGCGGCCCCGCACCTTGCGCTCGAAGTCGACGAACGTGGCTATGGTGCTCGATGGCACGCCGAGGACGTTCACGAGCAGGTCCTGCCAGAACTTGGCGGTATCCTGCTGCTCATTGTTTTTGCCCTCGGGAACGGCATCTAAGATGGCACGCCAGCGCTCAACGAACCCCTTTGCATCAGCATTCCCCGCCATGATTTCCTCCGTAGAATCGAAATTGTCACCATTCTAAATCAGGATGCCCTCGGATCAGGTTTCAGCGCCTTGCTGCGACAGCGGCGGTCGGCCTCGGGATCTTGTGCTGGTTCACGGAGCGCCCCCTTTCATCCGTTTATTTGTTAGGCCGATTGGTTGTTTGTAAGGTGCGTCCGGTTGTCAATAGTTCGACTCGCTGTCGCACTGCAGGTATAAGGCGATTGTTAGATATGCCTAAGGCTATCGAATCTTTGCAGAAATTATTACATAGTTCGGTAGTCACGTTTTTACGTTTTACGCAATGCTGTTGTTACGTTATTGCGTAACTACGTAGTTCTGTTTTCCACTTTTGTCATAGTTCACTTATCTATCAGTTACGTTTTACCGAGAATGGGTGGTTCGACTATTCAAATTGAAACAATAGAGCTGGCGATAAGCGTTCATTCATTGTCTGGGATAAAATCAGCTGCCTTTACGGCTCGCGCTCGATTGCAGGATTGCTACTGGCTGTATTTGATGAAGGGGTTTGTCCAGAGTGCAAAGCGACCGCGGTCGGCGCCCCGTTCCCTGAATGTTAAGCGCTCCTACTATGCCACAGTCACATGGTTCTGTTGTTACGTTTGCCCGTAATTGCACTAGCACGCAATTACGCTACTACATAGTTACGTTATGACACATTTGCGTTATTACGTAGTCCAGTAGTTCACTCTTTACACAATTCGCTTTTCTATTTCGACTTTAGTTACAAAATGCGGCTAATCGTGTATGCCTTAGTTGCCATTTTCCATAGTTCGGAAATGACATAGTTCCCAAGTGATTAAGTAGACCCTTTCTTCTGCATGGTCTTCCAGTTAATTGGCCGTAAGCGACATTGGCACCACTTGTCACCAAATTGTACGGCACGGTACGTATCACTGCCCTACGCTTGAATAAGCATGAATTAGGAGACAGTGCATGAGCAAGAAGCCCCGTAAGAAAAAGCCAAAAGAGGCGCGCATAGAGGCCAGAAGCACTATCGAGGAAGCAGATGCCATTCGTGCATTGGCAAAGGGCCTCAATATGTCCATCACTGAGTACATTCTTTATAAGACGATTTACGAGACCAGTGCTTCATCCGGGTCCACCCTAAGAGGCATCTGGGACGAGCTCATTGCAATCTCAAAGCAGCTGTCAGAGCTCAACTCGAATGCCAAGGCGATAGCGGGGCTGTCGAGGGCCGCCGAAGCCAGAAGGCTGTCTATGGCCATTTTCGAAACAATCGATACCGTTGAGCCCAATCTAGTTGACGCGTGCGAGAGGATCTCCCGCGCAATCGAAGCCGAATATCCCGTTGAAAGGAGGCGCGATGCCCTTTCTTAAGACGATCTCTGGCGGTAGCGGCAGCTGCCGGCAGGTCGATGACTATCTGTCGTTTGGCCATAGGAGTGCGGAGGATCACGAGGAGAGGATGGAGAGATACCTCGCCGGCGACAAGTCCGCCTCACGCTCCATGGCGTTTGGCCATTCCCCGGGACTGCCTGATACTCCATTCGGGTGGCATAAGGTCATGGATGCCACACGGAAGAGATTCGGTAAGGATAAGCCCCCGGAGTGGTTTGAGAAGAAAAGGAAATCAAACCCCGATCTAGTCTGGAGGAACTACTATCAATGGGTCCTATCGCCCGACCCTAGAGACCGTGCATCTGCACAGGAGGTTGGCCAGCTCGCCCAGGAATGGTGTGAGAGGGTTTGGCCCGCCGAGCAGGGCTGGCAGTGGATCTGGTCGGTTCACGATGACAACGCAAATGGGGTCATGCACGCGCATGTTATCCTCAATGCGGTAAATTCTTCCAATGGGCTTAAAGCTCAAATAACGCCCGAGGACAGCGACACCATGGCGCGCGTTGCACAAGAGATTGCGCGCGAGCATGGCATGGGAACGCTGCCGGATCTCTCTGAGCGTAGGAAGGCAATACGTGAAGGGCGGCAGGCTCCAACAATTCAGTCAGTTCGCATGAGTGCCGCAGAGCGCTCGCTTAGACGCCGAGGACGCCGAAGTTGGGTAGCGGAGATCAGGGATGCTATAGATAAGTCAATTGAAAATAGTTCCGATTGGGATGAGTTTGTAGAGAGACTCGAGGCCGATGGCTTTACAGTCGAATGGAGTCGCCGGGGTATTGGCTATAGGCATCCCGACAGCGGGGGCCACGACAAGAAGGTTCTTGCGTCTTCGCTGGGATCCAATTATGACGAATTCGGAATTCGCGCCCGGCTGGGGATACCCGTCGATGTCGTGATGGGGGAGACAGGCTCTAGAATCACAAGGCGACAAGAGCATAAGTCTCAGGTTCGAAGTGTGGGCCATTCGCCGCGTCGCCAGGGGCTCGAGGATACCCTCAGATCTAGAATCGCGGCAAAATCAAGCCGTCGCGGTACAGGCGCAATTAGCGCCGGCATCAAAGCGCTTTCCGTAATTTTCGCGGACGGGTATAGCTCCGTCAAGGAAGTCGAGGAGGCCTTTAGATCTCAGATGCTCAAGGTTGAGGCCATGGAGCAAGAGGTCCATGAAATAGAGTCATCGATATCTATTGCAGAAAATGTAATAGAGCGCTCGGAGAGGATTGCATCTGCCAGGGCGAGGATCGCCGAGCTGGAGTCGTTACCGTCGATTAAGCAAACAGAGAGAAAAGAGCGTAACGCCCTTTTTGTTCAGATTGAAGACGATACCGCCTTTTGTAAGATGGCGTTTTCAAAAGTTGTCACCGAGGCATCGGGGGTCGAAAGCTACACAAACGAAGCGGTAACAATCCTCAACAGGCTGAGGAATGAGCTGGGAGAGCTCTCCGTGTCACTTGACGGGGCACGAGCTGACGCCAAATCGCTAAGTGATTCCCTTGCGGCAATCGAGGGTTTTGTCGGCGCGAGGGCCGTGAGGGACATACGAGGGGTTCCCTCGGTTGGCGAGTTCCTGCGAAGATCCAGAGGCCGCCAACTCAGCGTCCCGTCTTCAATCCAAACCAGGGACTCGATGGCCATTGCGGCTGCATTGGAGTCGGCCGCTTCAAGGCGAATCCTTCATGAGAATAAAGGTCGCATCGAGAGCATCGAGAAGGCGACAAAAACCCAAGCATCCTCGGTTTACATCCGTCCCGAGGCTGCGGCGGTTTCCGAGAGAAAGAACACGGTATAAAGATGAACACTTCATCATTGAGGATTTACTACGAGACCGGATGTATCGATGAGGTGCATATGCCGGATCCGTCGTATGAATCGGGCGTCGCGCTTCAACGCGAATACCTCGATATCTCCAATCCCGACAACGGCATATTCCTCGATCGAAGCTACAAGATGCCCGGAGGCGATAACGATGAGTATCGTGAGCTATGCGACAGGATGCTTGTCGTGAGCCCAGACGACTTGGCGCGGGCCCTCCTCGTGGAGTCTCATGGGCTTGCGCTCCTCACCCGCGATCCCCTGTCCGATTTCGAGTGCGGGCTATCTATCACGCTGCCTGATCGCCTCGGGTTTAGCGATGATGCCTGCCTGATGAATGAGGATTGGTATTTCGGCAACATTCAGAAGCTCATCGAAAAGGTAATTGACATGGGACCCGCCGCGCACGCCGCGCTTGTCAACGGATTGGCAGCAGGCGTGGAGGGGCTTACCGTTGAGGAGGGCTGGGGCAATGTCACCCGATGAGATCGTCCTCAGGGACTATCAGCAGGAATGCGTGGATATCTGCAATTCTCTCGGAAGCGGATCCCATCTCGTGCAGATGGCCACGGGGCTCGGTAAGACCGTGACTTTCAGCAAGATAGCCAGGAAGGGAAGGGTCCTACTTCTTTCCCATCGCGAGGAGCTCGTGACCCAGCCGGCTAAATACTACAGCTGCCCGGTCGGCATAGAAAAAGCCGAGCGGCACTCGCATGGCGAGGAGGTCGTCACGGCCTCGGTGCAAACGCTCGCGAATCGCCTCCAAAGGGAGTTTAAACCTGGCGATTTCGACATGATTATCACCGACGAGGCGCACCACGCCCTGGCGCCGTCCTATCGAAAAATCTACGATTACCTGAAGCCGCGCCTCCACATCGGCTTCACCGCGACGCCGAGAAGGGGAGACGACCGAGGGCTCGGGGCGATTTTCGACGATATCGTTTTCCAGAAAGACCTGCGTTGGGGAATCTCCAACGGTTATCTTTGCGATATCGACTGCCGCAGGACCATCGTGGACTGGTCGACGAAGGGCGTCCGCACCGGTATGGGCGATTTCCGGGTGAGCGAGCTTGCGAAGCGCGTTGACCGCCCGGAGACGAATCGACAGGTCGCGGCCGCATACGATGAGCTTCATATAGGCCAGACGCTCGTATTTGCGTCGAGCGTTCACCATGCCTATTCATTGGCCGAACTCATTCCCGGATCCGTGGTGGTCGATGGAAACACGCCGGCAGACGACAGGCGACAGATCATCGACGCGTTCACGGCCCGGGAGATTCCATGCCTCATCAACTACGGGGTATTTACCGAGGGTACGGACATGCCGCTTATCGAGACTGTGTTGCTGGCCCGACCGACGAAGAACCCTTCCCTCTACACGCAGATGGTCGGGCGCGGGCTGAGGCTCTACAAAGACCCTGTCACCGGCTATCAAAAGAACTTCCTTAGGCTTATCGACTGCTTGGGAGTTACGGATGACAAGAGCATCTGCACGCCGCCGACGCTGTTCGGGCTCAACGAGAGGGATTTCCCCGATAGGGTAGGCAAGAAGCAGCTCGACGGCTCACTTCTCGATTTGGGAAGAAGGGTCGAGGAGGTGGAGGATTGCCCTTCCGGTTGGGTTCTCACGTCGCGCAAGGTCAACGTGCTTTCTTCCACAGGATCCATCGCATGGGTTATCCACTACAACGGCGATCGCAATATCGCCGGCCCCGGTGCGTCCGATAGAGGATGGCAGGTCACGCTATACAAACCGGATCTTCTCGATTGCTGTACCGCGGACCTTACAAGGCTAGGGGAGACCCAGCGCAGGTATTATAGGTCGCTTGAAGTTGCCGAACAGGACATTCTCCTTTGGCTTGAATCAGACTATGAGACTGCGCACGATAGGGCACTTTGGGACCGCGAGCGTGCGGCAAAATGGGCTGAGGATCCCGCCTCGGAGCCGCAGCTAGCTTTTATACGGAGGCTTCTGGGTGACTCCGCGGGCGACCTGGATTTCGACAACCTTACCAAAAGGGATGCAACGATTGTCATCGAGTGCGCCAAGAGGCGCATCCATGAGAAGAACCTCGGGAAATATGGAGCCTGCCCCGTGTGCGGCAGTCCATTGAAGGTGTCTAAGTCTGGGAAATCTATCGTCTGCGAATCCAACAGATGGGGCTATAGAGACGGGTCTTTCGTACTTGCTTCCGGCTGCGGATTCCAGGTCAAACGTTTCAACGACGATGAGGAATATTCGCCTGAGAAGGCCATGGGATGGCCGGGCGTAGAGGAGCATATTAAGGAGAAGAAGGGATGATTCCCCTTATAGGTCCGGTCAGCGAGCTTGCAAAAAGGCGCTTCGACCGGAAATGTGAACGCGCGGCATCGGGGGCTAGACATTCTGCCGCCGTGAGGATTGCGGCAGGTGTTCTCGTGGCTTCGGTGCTTATCTTCATATGCCTCGGCGCGGAAGTTGTAAGAGAGACTGTGATTACAGATACAGCCGAGCAGAAGGCGCAAGCAGAAGACGGTGGACAGTCTCTTGCAGATGAAAATCCGGACTATGCCGGCTGGCTCACCGTTGAAGGGACCTCGATTTCGACCCCTGTTGTCTCATGCCGGCAAGGTGACCCGAAGGGCTTCTACCTCAATCACGGCTTCGATCGCGCACCGTCTTTTTCCGGTTGCCCCTATATTGCAGAGGGGTCGTCACCATCAAGCTCGAACATGCTTATCTATGGTCACAACATGGGAATCGGAACCCTTGCTTTTAGCGCGCTCCAGAATTGCTATCGAAAGGACTGTTTTTCAAATATCGGAACGGTGACCTTTAAGGACAGGGATGGCAGAACGGCTAGTTTTAAACCCCTATATGGCTTAAGGGTGCCGATGGGCTATGACATGCTGCTCAGGTTTGATTTTGCCGGGGAATCCGATTTCGGCGCCTGGCTCAACACGCTATCCGATTGCGCGAGCGAAAAATCGGATATCGGCGATACCGATTCCGTCATTACGCTGGTCACCTGCTCCTCCGCGTTGGGTGGGGCGAAATATCGTAGCGTCCTAGTCTGCGGAAGGACGCTTTAAACAAGGATCCGTTAGACCGATATAGATCGCTGCGTCGGCTCTTGGCCCCGAGCCTCAACTCTAGTTCTGGTATTGCGCCTCTGTGATGAGCATGTTCGCCTGACCGCCAAACCGCAGTTTATACGCCATGGGGATTATGCCCCTCACTCATAGGCGCGCCAGCTGCTCGACCCTTATTTTCGAGAGCCTTTAAGTCTCCCTGGATCTTAGCAGTCGACGGAGTGGAAGGATCGATTGAACGTCTTCCTTCCTCGAGGGTCTCAGGAGTGTACCGGATGAGGATGTCGGCCCCTATCTCGTGCATTCTGGCGTCAAAGGAGGATTGGCACTTCCGCAAGACCTCATCAAAGAAGCGGAAGTTGCCCTGGGTCTGCGCGATTTCCATCCAGCTCTTGTATTCATCCGCATGCTTTTCGTCAATGACGATTAGATCGACTCCGTTTTCGATGCACTGCTTCATCATAATGAGGCGACCGATTCGCCCGTTGCCGTCCTGGAACGGATGCAGATGCTCGAACCTTGCGTGGAAACGGGAGATCGACTCGAAGTCCTTACGACTGCCCTCCCATTCGGCGAGCAGCTGCGGTATGGCGGTCGGTATGTCGCTCGGGAGGGCGACCTGCACCGAGCTATTTCTGATTCGATTGGGGATGTACTTGAAATGCCCGCTCTCCCCGTTGGCGGCCATAGTCGTTCCCTTATGAAGGATCGTTTCGAATTCAATGAGGAGCTCCGGCGTCAACTCAACTCCGAGTGTATCGACCATTCGATCGAACATCTTGAAGGAATTCTTGGTTTCAATAATATCGTCGAAGTCATGGTCTCCGGTCACCTTATTCCGTGCATAGAGCGTCTCGATCTGGTCGAGCGTGAAGGTGGATCCCTCAATCTTATTCGAGTGGTAGAGGAACTCCGGAAGGATGACCTCATAGGCTGAATTCGGTGCCGCCTTGAGCGTCTGCATCTTGTTTGCGGAAATAATCATCGTTCATCCTTCGAAATCGTCTTGCCAGCACTTATCTCGTTTATATTCTAGGATAAGCGAATGCCTAGTATTAGCATTGTAATTCCCCAGCAGGACACACGCCTCCAAATGCCCTACAACGGCCGTAAAAGAGGTACCCCTTACCGGAAGAAGGCCAAAGATTCTTGTTTTTGCGCCCATCATGGGGTATAAGTGGTTCAAGGTCGTCTGCACCGTCAATGCGCCGTTATTCAAGGCGCCCATCAGTCCGCGATAGGGATTTAAGGAGACGGTGTTATGCCGAATGACCAATTGCGCTACTCAAAGCAAATATCGGATCAGGGCCGTGAACGTTCTGTAGAGGTGCGCCGGGAGCGCGCCGCCCTCAAGAAACGCCTCAAGGCAGGTGAGATAGCCCCTGCCGATGTCCTCAATGACAATGGCAATGTTGCGGCGAAGATCAGGCTATTCGCGTTCCTCAAGAGCTGCCCCGGCGTGGGGGCGGCAGGAGCGAGAACCCTGCTTCGCGCGCTGGGCCTTTCCGAGACCAAGACAATCCGCTCTCTAGGACCCGTGCAGAAGGCGCGAATAGTCGCGACATTGGACATGATCGCAAGTGGCGTCCGGGTCGACCGCGCCGCAGAGACCGTTATGTCCGAACGATAGAATAGAATCCGATTGGGGATTAGAGAAAGGCAACATCATGGATGAGAATAACCTCAACAATCAAGACGACCAGGGCCAGGAGCTGAACCTCGTTCCCGATGGAGGCGGCAGCGGCAAGATGCCCCTGAAACGCAAGGTTGCCATCGGCGCAACGGTCGCGCTCGTTGTCGCGGGGCTCGGACTCGGCGGCGCCTGGGCTACCGGCGCCTTCGCCCCAAAGTCCGAGATCACCAAGATCGAGGCCGATGGCGACAGCGGCAAGAAACAGATCTCCGAGAAGACCGAGCCAGCGGTGGATTGGACCGTAATGATTGAGGCCGAGGGCGTGACTGCCGACTCCTCGCCCCTGATCACCCGCTACGTCTGCACCGATGGCGCCGACAAGGGCGTCGAGTTCTACCATGCCACATCCGCATCCGACGCTATCGAGGGCAAAGACAGCGTCCAGCTGACCGAGGGCACCTGGGAGATCACCGCGATCCCCATCATCAATGCTGACGGCTCCATTACCACGCCAGCCGGTGGCGGCGAGCAGGCCGTTTCCGGCGCCTCGAAGGACTCCGGCAACACCGAGTTCACCGGCGATACCAAACCCGCCGAGAACGTGACCCAGGACGACATCGACAAGGTTCTCGACAAGGTGAACGAGGCGGTCTCCAAGGGCGACGGCACCCTCACGGGGGATGCCGGCAAGGACGTGGTGAACAAGGTCACGGACAACGCCTCCAAGGCCCCCGCCGCCGACAAGGAGAAGGTCGAGGAGAAGAAGGACGCCGCGACAGATAGCGCCGTCAAGGCCGATGACAAGAAGACCGATGCGGCGAAGCCGTCCACGGGCTCCGGCTCCGCGCCGTCAAAATCCGACTCCAAGCCCTCTTCCGGCTC
>OBIA01001293.1_pt1 | contig 12441 bp, 10 predicted proteins | sample 1519911 | NCBI WGS metagenome assembly OBIA01 (sample SAMN04209236, study PRJEB22552) | human gut metagenome | biome: gut; material: feces | host: Homo sapiens | place: USA: Oklahoma | reverse complement strand
TTTCTTTTTAATTTAAAACAATCCTGTTATAATCGTTACATTCATTCGTCATGGTTTGTCATTTTCAAATATGTTTCTGTTTTATATTTAACATTTTTATCATAGTCTAATTTAAAATAACATGTATAAATGCAATCTAACAAATAAAGTAATGATAACCTTGTTGAAAATGAAGAAATCTTATTATAATGATTTTCATATGGACTTAAGTAAAGATTATAATCACAAAGACTAACTAATGACTTTAGCGTCGTTGAAGAAATTAATATGATTGGAGTATTGTTCTTTTTCAACAATTTAACAATTTTGTCAACAATCATTCCCCGTCCTTCAAAGCTAACAACAATTGCAATATGTTCCTTGTCACTTGAGGCAGCTGCTAAAAGCTGTTGATATTCTTCAACCGGAACATTAACAAAACGACCGATTTCTGACATTTGAAACTTAAAGTTTTCAACAAAGTAAAGATTACCAGCTGAAGTGTACATATCGATGAACTGAGCATTTTTTAGAGCTGAAGCAATCAGTCGTAATTGATCCAAGTCAATTAGATTATTCGAGGCAATCAAAGTCTGCTCGTATAATTCTTTCATTTTCATTGTAATCTGATACTGCGTCTCATTTTGTGAAAATGGATAGTTATAATCAATTGTTTTCTTTTCTTTCAAATAATCTCTTATTGATGTTGATACCATTACTTTAAGCTGTGCTAAACCATTAAGCTCTAGTTTTTTACACAGACGATAAATCGTTGGTATTGAAATAAAGCAAGCAGCACTAATTTCATCAGCACTCATATTAATAAAGCGTTCTGGATTATTTTTCATATAATCAACTAAAGTCTGTTCATTGGTAGTTAAATCTGTTAAATTATCCAATCGACTAAATATATTCATTTTCTCAGCCCCCTTATCCTCGTATCATTATAATAACACTTTGACACATAAATTTCCTAAATAAACAAATAATAAACATAAGCTAACACTCAGTAAAATATATCCTCCCGCCATCAAAAACTTACCATCACTAAGCAGATTCATACTTTCTAGTGAAAAAGTTGAAAATGTTGTAAAGCCGCCACATACCCCAGTTTTCAAAAATAAAATCCAGCGTGATTCAAGATTATACTTACTTGCTAACGCTACAACTAATCCAATTACAAATGCCCCAATGATATTGATCATCATAGTCATAAAAGGAAAAGTAGTATCTTTAATTATAATTAATCCCATTAAATATCTTGATACAGCACCAATAAAGCCACCAATTCCAACTGCTAAACATTCCAACATAATTATCTCCTCTATATAATCTTATTTTATGATTATTCAAAAATTTAAGCAAGTAAAAAAGGGAAGTTTACTTCCCTGCCAAATAAGCTTTTGCTTCATAGCTTCTTAATATTTGTTTTAAATCATCTTCATAATAACTAATCAGCAAAGTTCCTTGAATAAATTCTAAATCTATTTCCACTTCATCTTTACTATAATTACAAATAACTATAACCTGTTGTTCGTTTAATGTTCTTCGATAAGCATAAACTTGGAGATGTTCTTTTAAAAGCTGCTGATAGTCACCATAGATCAATACCTCATATTCTTTTCTTAATCGCAGTAGATCACGATAAAAATAATATACCGAGTTAGGGTCTTTTAAAGCGTTTTCAACTGTAATATTTGTATATTTTTGACTTGGAGCGAGCCACGGCTGAACAATACTAAAACCTCCAAACCTACTGTTATCCCACGGTATTGGCATCCGAGCATTATCACGGGAACGTTTACCAAAATAAGCAATGATCGTTTCTTCATCATAATTCTGTTTAAAAACTTCATACTTATTTAATGCATCAACATCGCGATACTGTGTCATTGATTGATAATATGCATTTGTCATTCCAATCTCTTCACCTTGATAAATATATGGTGTTCCTTGCATCCAAAACATGAATAATGCTAGCATTTTCGCAGATTTTTCAAGATAAAAAGGGGTTGAATCATCACCATATTTAGAAACTGCACGTGGGCGGTCATGATTATCCCAATATAAAGCATTCCATGCTTTACCATTCAAACCTGTTTGCCACCGTTCAAAAACTACTTTTAAATCTGCTAATTTAGGACGCTGATAAGTTAAATTTGGTCCTTTATCTAACGACATATGTTCAAACTGAAAAATCATCTTCAATTCACGACGATCAAACCCTGCATATAATAGAGCATCTTCTACACTGACATCAGCTGTTTCTCCCACTGTCATCGTATCATATTTAGCTAAAACACGATCATGCATCTCTTGAAGAAATTCATGTACTCGTGGTCCATTAGAAATAATTTCATACATATGCGGATCATTAATAATGGCTTTATCCATTTTTTCAAAATCTTTAGATATTTGGTTAATAACATCCATCCTAAAACCATCGATACCTTTATCTAGCCACCACTCCATCATTTTATATACTTCATTTCTAACTTTTTCATTTTCCCAATTCAAATCAGGTTGTTCCTTTGTATATAAATGTAAATAATACATTTCTGTATCTTCATCATATTGCCAGGCCGATCCCTCAAAAACCGATTGCTGAAGATTAGGCGGTTGATCATTTTTCCCCTCACGCCAAATATAATAATCACGATACTCATTATCTTTAGATTTACGGCTTTCAACAAACCAGCGATGCTTAAATGAAGTATGATTTACAACTAGATCCATAATAATTTTTAAACCTTTTTGATGTGCTTGTTTCAATAATTCTTCAAAATCAGCCATTGTTCCAAAATCAGCCATAATATCCTGATAATCACTAATATCATAACCATTATCATAATTTGGTGATTGATATACTGGACATAACCAAATAACATCAACCCCTAAATTTTTAATATAATCTAAACGACTGATAATTCCCTGCAAGTCTCCAATCCCATCGTTATTACTATCTTGAAAACTCCGCGGATAAATCTGATAAACAGCAGCCTCCTGCCACCAACTTTTTTGCATTATCCTTCACCTCTTTTATATTTAAACATAACAAAAAGTCAAAATCTTGGCCCTTTTATACTATAATAGGCAAAATTTTAACCTTTTCGATATTTTGAAGGAATATCGTGATAATATTCTTTAAATATTTTATTAAATGCTTTCACATTTTTAAACCCATGATTTAATGCAATTTCATTAATTGTGAGACTAGTATTCATCAAATCATTATAAGCATGATTTAAACGAATTTTATTAATATAAGATAATAATGTAATCCCCGTCTTTTCCTTAAACATTCTTGATAAATAAACCTCACTAAAATGAAAATGATTAGCTAAAATCGTCAAATTCAATTCATCATCATAATGCTGTTCAATATAAGTGACGATTTGTTTAATTATCGGTAGTTTCTTTTTTGTGATTGCCAACTTATAAACACTACATTCTTCCAGCAGCTCATATATTTGCATCATTCGATTATGTATAACTAAAGTTTCTTGATCAAGATGATCACCTAAATAAATAATTAGCTGTTCTAATTGCTCTTGATCCTTTATTAAAGATAAATCAAATTCACATTGTACCAGTTTAAATTCATCAAATAACTCAGTTGATAAAAGTAATGTTATTATTTTCGTTTGATCCTCTAAAAATCTTAATCTATGAATACTATTACTATTAATCAATACTAACTGCTTAGTATTAACAAACTTCTTTTCCCCATTCACTGATAGTTCAAAAGAACCTTGATTACAATAAATTAACTCTATTTCGTCATGCCAATGCGGCTTCATTACTTTACTGCGATTAAACTGATGATTCCAAATCTTAATAGGATATTTAAAGCTAGTTTCAACAACTTCATATAAATGCTGCATTATCATGCCTCACAAAAAGGATTGCTTAGCAATCCTCATCTTCTTTCCCATCCCAACAATATGTACATAATTTACATTTATCTAAACCGATTGATTCGATCATGTCATCTAAACGATGATAACGCAATGATGTAAATTTAGAGCGGCGACGAATTTCCTCACACATATTTTTATATCTTTCACTATCTGGGTCAGCGTATTCTTTTAAAATCTCATCACTAACATTATCACCTTCTAGTTTTTGGATAACACGACGAGTCACTAAATCTAATTCTGAACTAGAGCGTGAAAAATTTAAATATTTACACCCGAACATGATTGGGGGACAGGCAGGACGAACATGAACTTCTTTAGCCCCACTTTCATATAAAAATTCTGTTGTTTCACCTAATTGTGTTCCCCGAACAATTGAATCATCAATCAATAATAAACTTTTATTTTTAATTAATTCTTTAACCGGAATTAATTTCATCTTAGCAATCATATTTCTTTGACTTTGACTAGATGGCATAAATGACCGTGGCCAAGTCGGTGTATATTTGATAAATGGACGAGCAAAGGGAATACCTGAAACATTTGAATAACCTACTGCATGGGCAATTCCTGAATCCGGTACCCCAGCAACGCTATCTGGCTGTACATCATCACGTTTTGCTAATAAATTACCACAACGATTACGCATACACTCAACATTGATTCCTTCATAAGTTGATGTTGGATATCCATAATAAACCCATAAGAATGAACAAATTTTCATTTTATCTCCAGGACCTTGTTTAACTTCAATTTTACTTGGTGTCATGAAAACAATTTCCCCTGGTCCAAGATCACGATAATGATGATATCCTAAATTTAAAAATGCACTACTTTCAAATGTCGCACAATATCCTTCTGGTTTTTCCCCAATAATCACTGGTGTTCTTCCTAATTTATCACGTGAAGCATAAATTCCTTCAGATGTTAATATCATAATACTCATTGAGCCTTTAACAACGTCTTGAACATATTTAATTCCTTCTACGATACTATCCTTTTGACTAATCAATGCCGCTACTAATTCTGTAGGATTGACTTCACCCGAACTCATTTCCAAGAAATGAGTTGCCCCTTTAGCAAAACAATCATCTTTTAACTCTTCCAAGTTATTAATTCTACCTACTGTTGTAATGGCAAAAGATCCTACGTGGGATCTAACCAACAACGGTTGTGCTTCATTATCAGAAATACAACCAATTCCTAAGTTTCCTTCAAATTCTTCTATATCTTTTTCAAATTTAGTTCGAAACGGCGAGTTTTGAATGTTATGAATCGATCTTTGAAAACCATTATTTCCATGAACTGCCATTCCTCCTCGTCTTGTTCCTAAATGGGAATGATAATCAATCCCAAAAAACAAATCTAAAACGCAACTTTCTTTTGATGCAACACCAAAAAATCCACTCATTTATATCTATCCTCCAAACTTTATACACCCATTGTATCTTATTTGTAACAAATTTCCTATATTTAATCTTATTTTCGCTAAAATATTGCCCAGGAAATAAAGAAAAACCTGTTATAATAACAGGTAAAATATCAAAACATTTGCTTATCAATACTATTATCTACAAATTCTAATAAAGAAATAATTACTTCTTTTAACTCATTTGACTTCTTTAAAGTTTCTTGGTCAAAATGTCTTTCCAAATAATCATGACTACCATAATAGACTTTTAAACTACCAATAGAATTAGTTTCTAGATCATTTAACCCTTCAAAATCAGCTATTTCTAGATTACCAAAAAGCTGATAAACAAGATTTCTTGCTACTTCATCATTAGTTTCTTTGATTTTATCATCTTCTTTTAAATACTCTGTCCTCATTTTATAATGAGATGCTTCTTTCAACAACGTTACATTCACGACTATTCTATCTGAGGTTTCTAAGCACAAAGAAATTAGCTTATGTTCTGGCAACTAAATTCCTCCTTCACTAATACTAAATTATATGAAAATTATATCTTATTATACCCCATTAGTTAGATAATAATCATAAAAAAACTAGGTATAAGAGTATACCTAGTATCAAATATATTTCTATCCTATCAATTCAATATTTTTTTAATCTTATTTTATTAGCTGCTGACTGCCTTTATAAATTTCTTGGGTTATCAAGATTATATTCTTTAGCAATTTTTTTGAAATTATATAAAAGGTAGCGATGACGTACTAAATCATCCGGCTTACTACGATACAATGTTACAATTCCATAAGGATCCTCCATTACAATTTGATGATTCTCCAATGTATCAAATAAACTTAATGCATTTCTTTGATTTAACACTTCAAAGCGACATATATTATTATCTTTAGTAATTATATCTAGATCAAGATAAAATCTAAATTCTGGCATCGGCCATGAAATTATTGATCTTGAACACATTGAGATTTTTGTACTCTTAATTTCACCGTAAGGAATTTCAATCTCCTCATAATTAGTATTATTGAACCTGACAGCATCCTTATCGAAATTTAAAACACGATTACGTAATGCAGACGCTTCATCATATTCCAATCCATCAAAAATTGCATAAACAATCAATCGTGCAGTAGTAGATTTTTTGGGCTCAAACGTCTCAACTTTTACTTGACTGGTAGTATTTTCATTCTTCCTATCTTCTGTTTTTTCACCAACAGAATTTTTTATTTCCCTCTCTTGAAATTCTTTTTTAGATTCCTTTTTAAGATTATTTTGAGGATTAAACAATTTTAATAAACTATCCTGTGTTGTTATCTTAACAATCTCATTAAAAAAATCAACTTGACTGCCATTTTGACAATCAATCCGATTAATAATTTGTCCATCACGTAAATAAAGAAATTTCTTTGCATAACTGGCAATCATATTATCATGAGTTACTAAGATAATTGAGGTTCCTTGTTGATTCAGTTCTCTTAAGATTTCTAGTACTTCATGTGAATTTTTAGAATCCAGATTCCCTGTTGGTTCATCACAAACAACAATTTTTGGCTTCGTTACTATTGCTCTAGCAATAGCAACACGCTGCCGTTCTCCACCAGAACATTCATTTGGCTTTTTATATAGAGTATGGCTAATATTTAAGCGTTCACCAATCTCATTAACGCGTTCCTTAATTTCTTGTGGAGAAACTTCATTTAAAATCAAAGGTGTAGCAATATTGTCAAAAACAGATAATGATGGAACTAAATTGTGATTTTGAAAAATGAATCCCAAATATCGATTACGATAGTCACTTAGTTCAGCATCATTCATCTCACCGACAAAACGATTAAATATTTTAACTGCTCCACTACTTACTTCATCTAATGTTGATAAACAATTTAATAATGTTGATTTTCCGGAACCACTTGGCCCCATAACACTAATAAAATCCCCTTCCTCTAAGATGAAATCGACATTTCGCAATGCATAAAAATTAGCGCCACGTTTTAATAAAATATCCTGATCATATATTTTACTAATATTATTCGCCGTGATTAAGATATCTGACATCATCGTACACCTCCTTGATTAATTTACGATAACTGACGATCATATATATTGACATAAATGTATATAAAATAATATAAATTGCAATCATTGTGATAAAAGTATTGTAAGTAATCATATTAACTAAATAACTTTGATATAATAAGGATCCATACATAACAATTGGGAATATCACAATTAAAATAATAAACAGCATCATCTCTTGGTAATGAATCTTAAAAATACTTTTTTTGTTGTAACCTAAAGCCCGCATTGTTGCAATTACTGAAGCTCGGGTTGGCAAATAGATCATAAAGCGAATAATAAAACAAAGGAACATTGACGCCATTAATGCAAAAAAACTCATCATCATTGCATTTTGCACGTCAATCGAAACTGACTGCAAGAATAAGAAACTAATAATTATTGGTACAACAACAGCTGAAATATTGATCATTGCTGTCATTACGTCAGTAAGATCTTTTAGATTACTAAGTGATATGATCCAGTTCTTTGATTTTAGTAAGACTTTATTATGCAATAAGTCAAATAATAAAGGAAATGTATTATCAATGATGAGGACCTCACCTAATAATGAAAAAGCAAAATAAGTAGGTAAATTATTATTTTCAATTGATCTTAACATTGGCGTAAAACCTATATATATTAGTAATATTCCTAGTATTGTTGATAATATTTTTCCTTTTGGAAGCATATCAATAGTTTTTGGCTTTTCCCCCTTTAAAGCTAAACCACTTGACATTAATTTAAATGGATTAAAATTAGTTGTTTTTCGTGGCACATGATTCATATAGCCAGCAATATCAGTTTTGATCCTCATAAATTTTCCCATATCAATAACGACCACATAGATCATTTTTGTTAAGAATAAAGCGCCATAAATAATTAAAATATTCGTTAGGTCAACTGTAATCACAGCATCATAAATAGCACTATACATATAAACCCAACCCCAGCCAATTAAAAATCCAAGCGCATAGGAAATTAGAAATAGCAATCCAAATTGAATTAAAATATAGCGAATTATCTGCTTCATATTTCGACCACAAAGCAGTAATAATGAAAACTCCTCGTTTTTATTATTAATAATGTAATTATTCACAAACAAGGTCAATGCAAATGCAATCATGATTACAATTCCCGTGACTAACTGCAGAATATAGCCATTTGCAAAATCCACTTCAATATTACTAGTTGAATACATCACAACCGAAATGAATTCGAATGATGATAACAGTGATAAAACTGCTAATATCCCTAAATACAGTTTTTTCTGCCCGGAAATAATTTTTTTAATAAATGTAATCATTTCCAAATCCTCCCTTCACTAAATTCTTTATCTACTTTAAGTATACGCTTACATTTTTTAAATTACAAATATTATTATAATTATTTTTAAGTGAATAACTATTATTTATATTAATCATATGTAAAAAAAGTAATTAAATTCATCTTTTAATAAAACAGCCCCTACAAATGATACATATCATTCATATGGGCTAACTATTTTTATCAATCAATTTTTCATATTCATTTATAGGCATTGGTTTATAGTACACATATCCCTGAACCAAATCACATCCTACTTCACGCAAAAATTCTACCTGCGAAACTTGTTCTACACCTTCAGCAACCGTTTTAATTCCTAAATTATTGACCATCTTAATAATATCTTTAATAATTAATTTAACTTTATCCGGATTATCTGAATCTTCAAAAAAAGCACTATCCAACTTTAAAACATCTATTGGTAGATCTTTCAATAAATTTAATGAAGAATACGCTTTTCCAAAATCATCCATAGAACAAATAAAACCATAATTTCTTAAATCATTAATAATTTTAATTAGTAAATCTGTTCTTTCAAAAGCAACACTTTCAGTGAATTCTATCTCAATCATTCGATCGGGAATACCAAATTCTTGTTTTATTTGGTAATACTCATTCACAAATTTAGAATTGTAAAACTGCACTTTAGATACATTAACCGAAACAGGATAACATGGTAACTCTTCATCAATTCGTTTTCTAATCCAGCTACAAACTTCACGATATACATATTTATCTATCTCCTTAATATGCATATTTTTTTCAAAAATAGGGATGAACAGATCGGGATAAATCAATCTATCTTCACTCTTCCAGCGAACTAATGCTTCTGCACATGCGATTTTACCAGTTTTAATATTGACTTTAGGTTGCAAATATACAAGAAATTCTTGATTGTCTAAAGCTGTTTGCATCCTATTTTCAATCATTTTATCCATATGCAATTTATTTCTAATTGCTTCAGTATAAAAAGCATAGTGTTCTTCAGAAGTTCTTTTTATAGTATCTTGAGCAAAAATAGCACGATCAATGTACTCATCGATAGTAAGTTTTTCAATAACATCTTCATAACAGCAAATACCACAACAAAGCCTGATTTGATAACCATTCTTTGCTTTCTTTACATAATCAATCAAAATTTGATCAATTTCTATTTGTTTTTGTTTTAACATTTCTTTACTCTCATAATGACGCAATATAATAAAACTATCAGCATTATTTCGAGCAAAAGTTTCATTTTTATCAATACTATTTGCTAATACAGCTGCATACTTTTTTAATATTTTATCACCAAATTGATATCCAAAGACATCATTAATATACTTAAAATGCTCTATATCAATATACAAAAAAGCAAATTGACCTTTTGTTTTCTTAATAATATTTCTTGCCTCTAAAACAAATTTAAGTCGATTATTTACCCCGGTCAAGTTATCACGGTAAGCTACGATACTCAAAGTATTATTTTTGCGTTGCAATGTTATCATGCTTCGTAAATAAAAAATAATTATTATAGACCATGTCACTAATGAAATTCCTGATAAAATCATCAACATCATTAATAGATAATTACTTTGTGTCGTAGTATAATAGTCAACTGCAAAGACAGTATCGTTTGCTATCTCAAATAAATCTTCACTATCACTAAGCAGTTTCTCATGACCATTTCCTTCGCGTACTAGAACTATATCCATTTGGATTGCTTCCCAAATATTTTTTAATTTATTTAAATCTGTCCGGTAATCTTCATCATCAAGATTAATTAGACTATATTTACCAACTCCCGTATCTAACTCTGTAAGAATCTCATCAATATAATCTTTTAATTCGTCATTTGGCTGATCAGTTAATTCTAATTTGACCAAACGCTGGCTCGCACCACGAACAATCCCAACATAATTAATCAATGTCCCATAATCACGAATTTTATATAAAGTGTGAACTGATATTGAGCATAATAGTATTAATGTTAATAAAAAAGCGGGTAACCCCAATCTCTTTAGTCTCATCTCTATCACACCCTATCACCTTAATGATATGCTAATCATTAGGATAAAACAAGCAAATGCCCTCATTTTTACATTTTTTGTAAAACGCTTACATTTTTATCAAGTGATTTACACAAGAAAAGATTTAAATATCAAATTTTTACTTTTATAATACAATTAACATATATGTTTAAAACAACTAGTTGCAAAATATGATTGAATGGAGAATATCATGAAAACAAGAAACTTAATCGCAACATCATCATTAGCACTTACAATGATGCTAGGAATAGTTGCCACCCCTTTATCAGCACAACAAACATACACACCCGGTGTGACGGTAGAGAAAAATACTAATCCAGAATGGGAAGCAGACTATACAGCAACCTTCATTTACAAAGATAAAGATGCGCGTGATGCAACAAATGTTAGCGTAAGCGGTGGTTTCCAATTTTATAAACCCGAAGAAGTACAGTCATTTGCAAATACTGGTGACGGGGCTAATATCCCATGTTATAATGCTTATCAATATCAAGATGGAATGTTCGCTGGAGGGTACAATCTTAATGGTGATGCCGCAAATTATTCAATGACTGAAATTGAAGATGAAATCTTTGAGGTAACGATCCCTTTACCTGCAAATGAATACTTTTATGCTTTCAATATTGAATATTCAGATGGCAGTAGTGAAACTAATGTCAAAGATCCTGCTAATCCCGCACTTGCTAATGATGGTTCAGATGCTGGATGTAGCCTATTTTATGTAGGTAATGGTGAGACTAAAGGACAAGAATATATCAACCCTCGTACCGATGGTAAAACAGGTACTTACTCATTTGTCAATTATTTAGCTGAAGATGGAACTACTCAACCTTTAGGAATCTATCTACCGAATGGTTATGATGCTAATAAAACATATAAAACAATCTATGTTTCTCACGGTGGCGGGGGTAACGAGGTAGAATGGATGACTATTGGTGCAGTTCCAAATATCATGGATAATTTAATTGCTGATAGTTTAACTAAAGAAGCAATTGTTGTTACAATGGATAATACATACTTCAATTGGGACTATGATCGTATTATTAATAACCTATTTAATAATATTTTGCCTTATATCGAAACACATTACAATGTATCAAAAGAAGTAAACGATCGGGCATTTTGTGGATTATCAATGGGATCTATGACAACTACGACTTTATACCAGACCCATCCTGATCAATTTGGATATTTTGGCTGCTTTTCAGGAGCTAATGTTCCAGTTGATGTAAGTAAAGTTGCACATCTTGATCAACCAAACTTATATATTACTGCTGGCTGCATCGATATGGCCTTAATGAATGATAGTTATAATACTGCGAGCGATCGTACTACAACTGGATTCGTAGATAAGCTAAATACATTAAATCTAACCAATTACAAATTAGAAATTTTAAATGGTGCTCATGACTGGTACGTTTGGCGTGAATCGTTCACTAACTTTGTAAAAGATCACTTGTGGACTAAAGATGTTAAGATAGAAACGCCTAGTGAAACTCCTGTTATTAAACCAGAAACACCTGCTTCATCAACAAATACTACTACTGCACCTAAAACAGGTGACGATTTAAATCTTGCTGTTGCTGGATTATTTATCATCATCTCAGTGACAACTGGTGTAGTTATAAAAAAACATTACTAAATACAATAAAAATCGTAAGTTCATGATATCTCTTAACAAAGAAGATATCAAACTTACGATTTTTTT
>OBIA01001290.1_pt1 | contig 12453 bp, 7 predicted proteins | sample 1519911 | NCBI WGS metagenome assembly OBIA01 (sample SAMN04209236, study PRJEB22552) | human gut metagenome | biome: gut; material: feces | host: Homo sapiens | place: USA: Oklahoma | reverse complement strand
TGGGAAGGTCGTGAGTTTATGAAAGACTTTGATGTTTTCATTTCTCAGGACGGACAGACCTACCGTTATCTTATCAACAACGCAAACTTTGAGTCATATATTAAGGTCGTAAAGGTTGATGCAGAAACAGGCAAGACAATCCCGTATGCAGGTGCAGGTTTCCAAATCTATGACCCTGCCGGTAACAAAGTAAGTATGACATTTACTTATCCTACACCGACAACCATCGACACATTCTATACCGACGCAGACGGTCAGCTTGTTACACCTGAAAAACTGGACTATGGCAAGGGATATTCACTTGTTGAGGTTCAGGCTCCGTATGGATATGTACTCGACAGTACTCCTGTTTCCTTTGATGTAACAGAAGAAAATTCCACACAGGAAGGCGGTATCACATTGATTAAGGTGGACAAGCCGAATATGGCACAGAAAGGTACGATTTCCGTTGAGAAAACCGGCGAAGTGTTCTTTGGTGTCAATGTATCCGGCGAGGAAAATAAAGATGTGATTTATCAGCCGGTATATAAGGTCAAAGGACTTGCAGGGGCGGTTTATGAAATCACAGCCGATGAAGATGTTATTACACCGGACGGTACACTTCGTTATCACAAGGGCGATGTGGTAGATACCGTAACAACCGATGAGGATGGCACTGCTAAGAGCAAGGAACTCTATCTCGGTAAATACACCGTTGTTGAAACCAAAGCACCAACAGGTATGGTCATCAACAAAGAAAAGCATTCGGTAGAACTCACTTATGCTGGACAGGATGTAGCGGTAACAGAAACCGCAACCAGCTTCGTAAACGAGCGACAGAAAGTGAAGATTTCTCTTGAGAAAATCTTAGAGCAGGATGAAACCTTTGGTATCGGAAAGAATGATGAAATCAAAAATATCAGCTTCGGTCTTTACGCAAAAGAAGATATTGTATCTTCAAGCGGAACAGCTATCCCGGCTGACGGTTTGATTGAGATTATCACGCTTGATGAAAACGGAGCAGCGACTGCAAATACAGACCTTCCATTTGGCAGCTACTATGTCAAGGAAATTGCCACAGATGAGCATTATATCCTCTCCGACACACAGTATCCGTTCACATTCGAGTATGCCGGTCAGGATACCGAAACGGTTGAAATCAAGGTAAATGACGGTAAGCCGATTGAGAATAAACTCATTTACGGTTCTGTATCCGGTAAGAAAATTGACGAGAACGGAGAAGCACTGGGCGGTGCTTTAATCGGCATTTTCAAAGCAGATGAAACCGAGTTTACAAAAGAACACTCTATTATGACTGCCACATCTGAAAAGGACGGCAGTTTTTCTTTTGCCAAAGTTCCTTATGGAAAATGGATTGTAAGAGAAATCGAAGCTCCTGAAGGCTTTGTGCTTGATGATACTTCTTACGAAGTAAACATCGGGGAGAATGAGCAGGTAATTGAAGTGGAAATTACCGACGAGTATATTCACGGTAATATTGAACTTATCAAAGTGGACGCTGATTATCCGGATAACAAACTGACAGGTGCAACTTTTGAAGTGTATAAGGATGTTAATGGCGACGGTAAACTGGACGATGGCGATGAACTTATCGGAAATCTTGAAAAAACCGCAACCGGTATCTATGAGATGAAAGAACTTCTTTACGGTAAATATCTTGTAAAGGAAACCAAAGCACCGGAGGGATTTGTGCTTGATAAGGGTGTTTACTCCGTATTCATTGAAAAAGATGAAACTACCTACAAGGTAGAAAACAAAGCGGGAGTTGGATTTATCAACGAAGCAATGAAAGGCAACCTAAAAATCAAAAAGACATCTTCCGACGGTAAGGTGGAAGGCTTCACTTTCAGAGTAACAGGTGTAAACGGTTATGACAGCACATTTACAACCGATAAGAATGGCGAAATCTCCGTAGAGGGACTTCGTATCGGCGAATACACAGTGTCTGAGGTGATCGACAATGTATCTGCCGGATATATTTTACCTGCCGATAAGAAAGTGACCGTAAAGGTCGGCGAAACGGTAGAAATCGAGATGCATAATAAACTTCGTGATACACCGAAAACCGGCGATGACAGAAAGACCGGTCTTTGGGTAGCAGTTGCAGGTGCTTCTGCACTCGGTATCGTTGCAACGGTTGTTGCTTCCAAGAGAAAGAAGAAAAAGGAGGGCAATGAATAATGGACGCAAAGACAATCGTAGCAGTTGTTTTGGTCGCCTTTATTATCGGCGGCTTTATCTTCTTACAGATTAAAAACAGAAAGAAATAAGAAACAAAATGGTGGGCGGAGCGTAAAAAACTCCGTCCATTTACTTTATGGAGGTGCTTTATGAATAAGCAGAGAACGGTTGATAGCAAGGTACTTTCAATCCTCAGAGAATGCCCTGAAACAAGGTATGACGATATGCAGCTTATCCTCTGCTATTACAACCGATACAGTTATTTGAAAGTCGGCGACTTATCTCTTGAGGATATAGTCAACAACTACAAGGGCTACGGTTTACCGTGCTTTGAAACTATCCGCAGGTCAAGACAGAGGGTGCAGTCTTTGTTCCCGGAACTTTCCAGACAGTGCAGTGGCTGCGACAGCAGTATTCGTGTAGTCATAGAAATTGAATAAGGAGGACGGCAAGATGAGCAAACCGACATTTCAACAGAAAACAAAGTTAATGGCGAAATTGTTTGATTCCGGCTGTAATACGGAAAAGAAACTACAACAGCTTGATATGGAGAGTATTTTGAAGATTCCGAGTATCACGATACCGGATATGGCACTCATCATCGAGCTTCAGAAAGAAACCAAAGCCAACAAGCTGTTCTCATATTTGGGAGGTGGAACGGATGAACAGTCAGGAACATAAGGAAAACAGTATCCGCTTTATTGACAGTGGATATAACGAGAAATTTCGTGTAAATGACGGAGATAAAATCCTGATTCACACAAGAAACGGAACAACACTGGAGCGTGAGTGTAAGTATATCGACGATTATCACACTCAAATCGGTTCGGATGTTTTTCATATCTGTGAATTTGCAGAGCTGTGTGAAAGAAACGGTCATACCGTTGAACCTGCCGGAAAGGAAAAGATTAAACCGGCAAAGAGCAAAGAAAAAGAACGATAAGGAGGTGCAAAAGCAGTGTCAAGAAAATATGAACTCATATCCGAACTCTATGACAGAACCTGCAAGACGGTTGTTTCCAATCCGCAGAACTGGCAGAATTTCTTGCAGTCTGCGTGCAGGAACTACAAGCTGCGATATGATGAGCAGTTGCTTATCTATGCACAGCGACCGGACGCAACAGCAGTTCTTGAGATTGAGCGTTGGAACAGGAGTTTTGGACGATGGGTAAATAAAGGAGCAAGAGGTATTGCGGTTTTTGCCGATGAAAACAGAGCAAGGCAAAGACTTACCCATTACTTTGATATTTCCGATACCCACGAGAGCAGATATTCCCGTCCTGTTCCACTTTGGGATATGAGGGACGAATACACAGACGATGTTATTGAAACGCTTGAAAGCACATTCGGAGAACTGGATAACAAAGTCACTTTGGGCGAAGCAGTTATGAGTGCCGCACAAAATGCCGCCGAAGATAATTTGCCGGATTATCTTAATGACCTCATATATGCTTCCGAGGACAGTTTTTTAGAAGGACTTGACGAAACGATGATTGCAAGTCTGTATAAAAAGGTTGTCACAAACAGCGTGGCATATATGATGATGACAAGGCTTGGGATTGATACCGGAGAATACTTTGAAGCCGATGATTTTCGAGATGTTACCAATTTCAATACGCAGGATACGATGAATGCTCTGGGATTTGCCACAAGCGACATTGCAGAAATGGGACTTACGGAAATCTCAAAGACAGTGATGGCACTGAATCGTCAAAATCGCATAATTGAAGCAAACAGGCAATCGGAATACAATAAAGACATCAAAGACGAAAGGAGCAACGATTATGAACGAGATAACATACACGATGGTCGGGGATTACAATCTTCCGAACCTGACTCTGCCCGAACAGCCGGAGGTAATCCAGGGCAAGTGGTCGCAGATGAGGAGAACTTATCTGAAGGAACACCACAAGGTTCAGTATTACAATCTCCTGACGAAAGGGATACTGAGCAGTCATCTGTCGGAAGTACAGCAGAGGGCGACCGAGTTGGAGGAAACGCTTATCAAACAGATGGCGGAGAAAGAGGGACTGACGGAACAGATGAAAGCGGACGATATGATGAAGTGGGTTCGCTTGATGAACAACATCAGGAACTCGGCACAGGAAATCGTGAAGGAACAGGTAATATTCGTTTAGAGTATTACGACAGAAGCAACGAGGACAAGAGCCTACCGTTTTTCGGAAGAGATGATACTATAAGAGAAATACTCGGTACTACACCGTATTTGTCGGCTTCTCTCGAAGATATTAAAGACTTCTATGAGAGAAATACCGATAGCGATACCAGAACCGAATATATCAAGAGTATCTTCAATAACGACTATACCGAACTCACATTGCAGGACGGCAGAACGGTAGGTTACAAGACATTTCAAAATGTTTTGCACCTTTGGGAAGGTCATTATGACAGCAGAACTGCACAGAGTTTCTATAACTGGAGCGTGATTGCACAGCATTTTGAAGCAATGCGACTTTTGGGAGAATTAAATGACAGAATGAAACCGTTACCGTCGGCAGACGGACAGATGAGTTTCATATTAGACGGTCAGGCAGAGGACAAAACCTCTGCCTTTACTTTTTCTCAGGAGATTATTGACGCAGTTCTGACTCGTGGAAGCGGCATTTATGAAGGTAAAATGCGTATCTATGAGCAGTTTCAAAAGAGTTTATCTTCAAAAGAAAATGCAGACTTTCTCAAAAACGAATACGGTTGGGGAGGTTCTTACCCTGTCATTATCGGTGCAGGTATTGATGAAAACCACGACGGGAAAGGCATAACTCTTTCAAGAGGATTTGGAAACGATGCACCGAAACTCACTCTTAAATGGACACAGGTGGAAAAGCGTATCGGAGAGCTTATCCGTGCCGACAGATACTTAAATCAAAAGGAAAAGGAGCAGTATCCGCAGTGGCTTGAGAAGCAGGAAGCACGACGGGCAGAAATCGAGGAGCAGAAAAGAAACCGAGAAATTCTTTCTACTGCACCACCTGAAGAAGGGGAGCAGATAAATGATGATGACATTATCGGTAAGGAAGTTGTGATTGACGACCGCCGATTTGTTATTGAAAGCGTCGGTAAAATAAGCGGCGATGTTTCTATGCGAGATGTCACTTTTGAGGACAGCGTAGGTTTCCCGATTAACCGTGTAGAGAAGATTGATTATGTCCGCAGTCTGCTTGCAGAGCAAACACAGGAACAGCAATTACCTGATACCCGATATGAATATCATCTTGGAGACACGGTATATATCGGTGCTTCGGAGTATGAAATCTTATCTTTTGATGATGAGAGAGTAATGCTTTACGATACAGAAATGCCACTGTTCAACAAGGAGTTTTCAAGGGGAGAATTTGACCGCAAAGTGCAGGAAAATCCGCTGAATGACCACTTGAGGGTAACGGTATTACCTGCCGCAGAAAAAGCCGATACAGACGAAAATATCACGCATAGTGATACCGAAACTGAACAGAAAACAGATTATGAGGATGCGTTTTTCATTAACAGAGAACAGGAAAGCGTTACTTGGATGTACTTTAATCCGGACAGTAGTGCCGGCGGTCAGTATATTGCAAATACGCTTTCTTTTGATGAAATTAGAAATGCTGCACAGAACTATAAATCGGCAGATGAGTTCTTTGATTACCTTGGCAGTGTCGCAAATCAAACCCTTGCCGATATAGGTACAGAATGGTTTGAAGAAGCAGATAAAGCTTTCAGGCAGACACCGGATTTTACAGAATGTACGACAGAAACAATGGAATCACTCATTGAAAATACCGAAAGAAGCGATATGGTAGCAACCAATATTGGTAAAGTACCTATTGAGGACTACCGAGAAATCATTGCAAATCAAAATGGCTTTGACAGCTACGATGAGATGTATAACGAGGGCATTCGTATCGGCAACGGGTATGATAAAGAGCCTGAACCGATAAAACCGCAGTGGGAGAATAAAACGAGCAAGGTCAAGAGTTTTGATTTGCACCCGGATATTCCGATGGCAGAGAGGAATACTTTTGATTTGCGTTCCAATCCGGTAGAGCCGGCAGGCAAGAAAGAACGCTTTCGCAGGAATATGGAAGCCATAAAGGTTCTGAAGGAATGTGAGTTTGAAAACAGATTTGCCACACCCGAAGAACAGCTTATTTTGTCGAAATATGTCGGCTGGGGAGGTTTGCCAGAAGCCTTTGATGAGAACAATTCGGCATGGGCAGATGAATTTGTTGAGTTATATACCACACTCTCTCCCGAAGAATACACAGCCGCAAGAGAAAGTACCCTGACTGCCTTTTACACTCCTCCCGAAGTTAGCGACGCTATCTACAAAGCTATGGAACAGATGGGATTTATGGAGGGCAACCTGTTAGAACCGTCCTGCGGTATTGGTAACTTTATCGGTATGTTGCCAGAGTCGATGAGAAATACAAAGATTTACGGTGTGGAACTTGATACTGTTTCGGCAGGAATTGCACAGCAACTTTATCAAAAATCTTCCATAGCGGCACAGGGATTTGAAGAAGTGAATGTACCGGACAGCTTCTTTGACGGAGTTGTGGGGAATGTTCCGTTTGGAGATTTCAAAGTGCTTGATAAGAGATACGATAAGTATAACTTCCTTATTCACGATTATTTCTTTGCCAAGTCTTTGGATAAATTAAGACCCGGTGGTGTGATGGCACTTGTTACAAGTAAAGGTACGATGGATAAAACCAATTCGTCGGTCAGAAAATATATTGCACAAAGAGCCGACCTGTTGGGAGCAATCAGACTTCCAAATGATACCTTTAAGGGCAATGCCGGTACGGAAGTTGTATCGGATATTTTGTTTTTGCAAAAGCGTGACAGGCTCATAGATATTGAACCCGATTGGGTACAGCTTGGCACAACTGATGACGGTATCACGATGAACTCGTACTTTGTGGAACATCCCGAAATGATACTGGGCGAAATGAAAACAGTAAGCGGTCGCTTCGGAGAAGAGGTAACCTGCGTACCTTTTGAAAATGCAGATTTATCCGAATTGTTATCGGAAGCGGTAGCAAATATACACGGAGAAATAAACGATTACGAAGTAACCGACGAGTTGGAGGAAGAAGATAATTCTATCTCGGCAGACCCGAATGTAAGGAATTTTTCTTACACAGTGGTGGACGACAAAATCTATTTCCGTGAGAATTCTCGTATGACTCCGGTGGAGGTGTCGGCAACCGCCGAGAACAGAATCAAGGGTATGATTGCGGTTCGTGACAGCGTTCGCAACTTGATTGGACTTCAAACCGAGGACTATCCGGACGAAGAAATCAAAGCCGAGCAGTCAAAACTCAACAGTCTTTATGACAGTTATACTAAGAAATACGGGCTGATTAACAGCAGAGCAAATATCTCTGCTTTCAGTGATGACAGTTCCTTTGCTTTGCTTTCTGCACTTGAAGTTATCAACGAAAACGGAGAACTGGAACGCAAGGCAGATATGTTCTTCAAGCGTACAATTAAGCCGCATAAGCCGGTAGAAAAGGTAGATACTGCCAGCGAAGCACTTGCTGTTTCTATGGGAGAAAAAGCCGGGATTGATATGGAATATATGTCAAAGCTCACAGGTAAAAATGAAGAAACACTCTATCAGGATTTGAAAGGTGTTATCTTCTTAAATCCGCTTTACGGGTACGGGAATGTAACCGAGGCAAAGTATTTGATGGCAGATGAATATCTCTCCGGTAATGTCAGGGAGAAACTTATCACAGCAAAAAAATCTGCCGAGGTGTATCCTGAAGATTACAAAATCAATGTGGAAGCACTGGAAAAGGTTCAGCCGATAGACCTGACTGCAAGTGAGATTTCCGTAAGGCTCGGTGCTACTTGGCTGCCGCAGGAGGTAATCCAGCAGTTTATGTTTGAGTTCCTTGATACACCGAGATATGCACAGTGGAATATAAAAGTTCACTTCTCTCCCTATACGGGCGAGTGGAATATCGAGGGTAAATCCTATGACCGTTCCAATGTCAAAGCGTATAGCACATACGGCACAGGTCGTATCAATGCCTACAAAATAATTGAGGAAACGCTGAACCTGAAAGATGTTCGTATCTTTGATTATATCGAAGATGATGAGGGCAGGAAAAAGGCAGTTCTCAACAAAAAGGAAACGGCAATCGCACAGGCAAAGCAGGAACTTATCAAACAAGGTTTTCAGGATTGGATATGGGCAGACCCTGAACGTAGAGAGAAACTCACGAAGATGTATAACGAAAAATTCAACAGTATCAGACCTCGTGAGTATGACGGAAGCCACATCACATTTAGTGGAATGAACCCGGAAATCACATTAAGGGAACACCAGAGAAATGCGGTGGCTCACATTCTCTACGGTGGAAATACCTTGCTTGCACACGCAGTCGGTGCAGGCAAGACCTTCGAGATGGTAGCAGCATCGCAGGAGTCGAAAAGACTCGGACTATGTAATAAATCGCTGTTTGTTGTACCGAATCATCTGACGGAACAGTGGGCGGCAGAATACTTGCAGCTTTATCCGTCAGCAAATATACTGGTTGCAACGAAGAAAGATTTTGAAACAAAGAACCGTAAAAAGTTCTGCGGAAGAATTGCAACCGGAGATTATGACGCAGTTATTATCGGACATTCTCAATTTGAAAAAATCCCGATGTCGATTGAACGGCAGAGGGCAATTCTTGAACAGCAGTTGAATGAATTGACGGAAGGAATTGCAGAACTAAAGCGTAACCGAGGAGAAAACTTCTCTGTCAAACAGCTTGAAAAATCAAGAAAATCCGTCAAGCAAAAGCTCCAAAAACTCAACGACCAAAGCAGAAAGGATGATGTTGTAACCTTTGAAGAATTAGGCGTTGACAGGCTTTTTATTGACGAAAGCCATTACTATAAGAACCTTTATCTTTACACAAAAATGCGTAATGTAGGAGGTATCGCACAGACAGAAGCACAGAAATCTTCCGACCTCTTTATGAAGTGTCGATACCTTGACGAGATTACCGGCGGGCGAGGTACAGTGTTTGCGACAGGTACGCCAATTTCAAACAGTATGGTGGAACTTTACACCATACAGAGATATTTGCAGTACAACACCCTTGTAAAAAACGGATTGCAGCACTTCGATGCTTGGGCTTCTACCTTTGGCGAAACGGTAACAGCCATTGAACTTACACCGGAAGGAACGGGATACAGAGCAAAAACACGATTTGCTAAATTCTATAACCTGCCCGAACTTATGGCGATGTTCAAAGAGGTTGCAGACATTAAAACAGCCGATATGCTTAATCTTCCTGTACCGGAAGCAGAGTATCATAATGTGTCGGTTGAACCGTCCGAAATGCAGAAAGAAATGGTTGCCTCCCTTGCAGAGCGAGCCGAGAAAGTTCGTGGCGGAGGTGTAGATTCAAGCGTAGATAATATGCTCAAGATAACAAACGACGGTAGAAAACTTGCACTTGACCAGCGTATGCTAAATGCTATGCTGCCTGATTTTGAAAAGAGTAAAATCAATGCCTGCGTTGATAATGTGTACCGCATATGGGAAGAAAACAAGGATAAAAAGTCGGCACAATTAGTGTTCTGCGACTTATCGACACCAAAGAATGACGGAACATTTTCTGTCTACAATGACATCAGAAAGAAGCTCATAGAGCGAGGTGTTCCAGAAAGCGAAGTCCGATTTATCCACGAAGCAGAAACCGATGTGAAAAAGAAAGAACTGTTTCAGAAAGTCCGTAAAGGAGAGGTCAGAGTGCTGATGGGTTCGACTCAAAAGATGGGTGCCGGTACGAATGTTCAGGACAGGCTTATTGCACTGCACGATGTTGATTGTCCGTGGCGACCGGCAGACTTGGAGCAACGCAGTGGTAGAATTATCCGTCAGGGCAACTCAAATCCGAAGGTGGAAATCTATCGTTATGTTACCAAGCAGACCTTTGACGCATACCTGTATCAGCTTGTCGAAGGAAAGCAGAAGTTCGCTTCACAGATTATGACGAGCAAATCTCCGGTCAGAAGTGCAGAAGATATTGATGAAACCGCACTGTCTTATGCTGAGATTAAAATGCTTGCCACCGGCAATCCATATATCAAGGAAAAGATGGATTTGGACATTCAGGTACAGAAATTGAAACTGCTAAAATCCAATTTCTTATCTGAAAAGTACAGCCTTGAGGACAAGATAATTAAATATTACCCGCAGCGTATCACTTCTCTTGAGAATCGCATTAACGGTTTGACAGCAGATGTAGAAACTGCAAAACAACACCCGAAACCAACAGATGACCGCTTTGTCGGAATGGAGGTTAAGGGTGTTTTTTATTCTGAAAAGGCGGACGCAGGTAAAGCAATCATTGAAGCCTGCAAGGAAATGACAAGTCCTGCACCTATTCCTCTCGGCAAGTACAGAGGATTTGAAACGGAGCTGTCTTTTGACACAACAGAGCGTTCTTACTGCGTGACAGTCAAAGGAGAAACCGGCAAACAGGTGTCGCTTGGCGATGATGTTTTCGGTAATATCACTCGTATTGATAATGCGGTTGAGCGTTTTGCAGACGACCTTGAAAAAGCAAAGGACAGTCTTGCTGATACGAAAAATCAGTTTGAAACCGCACAGAAAGAAGTGCAAAAACCGTTTGTGCAGGAAGAAGAATTGAAGTTAAAACTTGCTCGTTTGGATGAGCTGAATATCCTGCTCAATATGGATAAAAAGGAAAATGAAATTGTAGGCGGCGAGCCTGATGAGGGCGAATCCACCGAGAAGCGAAAGGAGAAGGCGTATGAAAGATAAGAATGAAATGTGAGGTGGTCACTATGCCATATATAGCACCGGAAGTCATAACCGAAGCAAAGCGGATGGATTTGCTGACCTATCTTCGCACCTATGAACCGGGCGAACTTGTCCGTTATAGTGGTAACACTTACTGTACCAGAGAACACGACAGTTTGAAGATTTCAAACGGGAAATGGATGTGGTGGTCGAGAGGTATCGGTGGCAAATCTGCCCTTGACTATCTTATCAAAGTCAAAGGACTTGATTTTGTAGAAGCGGTTGAAACCATTATGGGACAGTGTGCTGTTTCTGCTCCGGTCTATGAAAAAGAAAGCCGGAGTTATGAAAATCAGCAGCTCCTTTTACCGCAGAAAAGTCTAAGTAATGATGTGGTCACGCAGTATCTTTTCAGTCGAGGGATTGATTATGAAATCATAAACTACTGCCTTGATAAGAAACTTATCATTGAATCACTGCCATATCACAACATTGTTTTTATCGGTTATGACGAGAAAAAAGAAGCAAAGTATGCCGCATTTCGGGCAACAAACAGTAGTCGTATTATGGGCGACTGCACCGGTAGCAAGAAGCAATTTTCTTTCAGGCTGACAAATGAAGAAAGCATAGAGATACACCTGTTTGAATGTGCCATTGACCTGTTATCCTATGCCACATTAGCAAAGATAGAGGGCAGGGACTGGCATAAATTAAACCTTGTTTCCCTATCCGGCGTGTATTCTCCAAATAAGGAAATAGAGAAATCCAAAGTGCCGGTTACACTGGAAAATCTGCTTGAAAAGAATAAGAAGATTAACCGTATCGTGCTTCATTTTGATAATGATATTGCCGGAAGAAAGGCGGCAAATGCACTGAAAATTAAATTAAAAGACAGATACGAAGTCGTTGACGATCCGCCCAAGTGCGGAAAAGATGTCAACGACTTTTTGTGTATCAAATTAGGAATTTCCAAGAAGAATGAAAGGAGTTTTGAGAGATGAGCGAAAAAATAAATGTACTTCTCATTGAACCGGGCAAATATCCGAAACAGATTGAGATTGAGGATACGCTGGAAGCAATGCAGGAAACCGTAGGCGGATATATTGAGGAATATATGCCTTTTGATGATGAAGTTGCAATCGTTTGTAACGAAGAAGGGAAGATGAACGGTGCGGAATTAAATCGTGCAATTTACTCCAATGATAAGGAAATCCTCGACATTATTGCAGGCAAATTCTTTATCGCATACGCACCGATTGAGTCGGAAAGTTTTCTCAGTATGCCAAAGGATTTGATGAAAAAGTATGAGGATAAGTTCCGATATCCGGAGCGTTTTTATCAGACGGACAAGGGCATTGAAGCGAAAGCATATAAGCCAATTTCAAAAGATATGGAGCGATAAAAAGACAGACGATGGGGCAACCCGGAGAGTCTGCATATTCTTAGCGAGCAGACTGTTTGTATCCCCAAACGGGATTCAAACAGTAAAAGCTCGT
>OBIA01001287.1_pt1 | contig 12466 bp, 10 predicted proteins | sample 1519911 | NCBI WGS metagenome assembly OBIA01 (sample SAMN04209236, study PRJEB22552) | human gut metagenome | biome: gut; material: feces | host: Homo sapiens | place: USA: Oklahoma | reverse complement strand
GTTGATACATTTAAATATGATTCGGATTTAGATTTGCTTTTGTAGGTTAATAGAGTGTGTGAAACTTTTTCTGTAAATAGCTAATAACAGCAAATTCCGCTTCATCGGATCACCGATTCGTAAAGGTCAAATCCTTCGCCCCACGCCAAATACAGCGCCGCTCATTTGCGGCGCTTGCTATAGCACTCAGCCGGAAGATCTTTTGACCATGGCATAAGACTTTCTAACTCTTTTTCATCGACACTTCCGTCGATACGGATGATCTCAAGCAGTTCGGTTAATAGATGCTTTACGTAGTAGTAAACATTCAGACCATTTGCCCGGGCTGTTTCGGTAATGCTGTAGATCATTGCACTTGCCTGTGCACCACGTACTGTGTTCAGCGTCATCCAGTTCTTACGGCCGATCGTAAAGGTTCTCAGTGCGCGTTCACTGCGGCCAGCTCGAGACAGCTTAACTGGTCTAACGATTCTGTAATCTACAGCCACTCAACCACAACCCGGCACCTCTTCTTACAGAACGCGATCCCATACGCAAGAATCTCTCTCCGCCCATCTGCTCGAAGATCTTCATCATACCTCCGATCTTTGAGCTGCTGAATTGCCCGCGCACATGCTTGATCAAGCTCATCAAATGTTCGGGCGTATTTTAATTCTATGATGATTCCGGCGTCCGGATTCTTAGGTTTGATCAGGATATCCGCGAATCCATCTCCGGATTCTTTGTTTGATTTAACTGCCCATCCGGCATGATTTTTCAGAATGCCGAGAAGGATGCCATGATAGAAAATTTCCTTTTCCTCATTTCTTGATTTCGTATCAAGAATACTGATTGTTTCACCAAGGAACATCGTTAATTCTTTTTGAATATCATCTGCTTTTCCCTCAAGAAATCCGCGATTAATCTTCTCTGTGGATGCTTGGCTGCTTTCAATCACACGATCAAACCATTCTCTGATTTGGAGGATAAATACCTCATGGACTTCTTTATTCGGAATGACCAATTGATAGATATGGTTTCCTACACATCCAGCCTGTGTAAGGTATCCGGTTGTGAAAAGTACACTCCATATATTATCAATACTGTTATCAATTTCATCATAAGTCAGATCCAGACGGATTCTCTTCTCAACCGTCTTTTCTGTGATCAACTGTTCAATTTCATCTCTGGTAGTTGCATCTGCTTTATCAATAAAACGTTTTACAAGATCATTTCCGCTGCTGTTAATCCAATAGGATTTCGGCTGTGCCTCAGGATTATCGATCAGATCAAATACATAATTGATCACATCCCACGGGCAGTAAATTTCTACATTTCCGAAACGATATCCATCATACCATTCCCGGGCCTCTTGAAAATGATCTTGTAAGTTATAGTCCGCCAACAGTTTTGTTACTTCCTGGTTTGTAAAGCCAAATTCTTCGTCATACCGGACATCATCGACTGCATAGATCTTAAAATTATTCAGTCCTGTAAAGATACTTTCTTTCGACACCCGAAGACATCCTGTCAGAACCGCAAACTGAAGAAATTCATTCGTTTTAAGCGTCTCACCAAACAGTCCTCGGATCAATGACACCATTTCTTTGTAATAGCCATGCTGGAACGCTTTATCGAGCGGCACATCGTATTCATCGATCAGAATAATAACTTTTTTACCATAATATTGATGCAAAAGCTCTGACAACTTTTTAAGAGAAAATTTCAATTTTGTTCCAAGTTCAGACTTCTGGTTATCCTGTAGAGAAATCAATTCATGATATAGATCTTTTTCATCATCATCCAGCCGGTCACTATTTAATAAAAGTTTGAACCGCCTTACCTCACTTGTAATCAGCTCACATAGAGAGTCTCTTGCTTCTTCAAAGGTGAGTCCCTCTACACCTTTCAGTGAAAGAAAAATGACGGGATACTTTCCCATGTATTCTTCACACATTTCTTTTTTGCTGGAAATATAAAGACCGTCAAACAGCCTTTTGTCTGTTCCGATTTCAAAAAAACTCTTGATCATACTCATATTTAAAGTTTTTCCAAAACGGCGTGGTCTGGTAAAAAGATTTACCTTGCTCCAATTTTGCAGAAGCTGTTCAATCAGTTTTGTTTTATCTACATAATAAAACTGATTTTTCCGAATCTTTTTAAAATCATCAAGTCCAACTGGAAGTCTTTTTAATTCGACCATGTGAAACATCCTCCTTTCCCAAAGAGACCATAATATTGTGAACCTATCATGCTCATTATCTGCTTTTCATACTACCACAAATCCAGGGCTTTAGCAATTATGCATTGCTTGAGAGTTGTGTAGATTCTAAGACCCATCCCGGATCCCAACCTGCGGGCGGAATCCATAATCTCTTTCGAGTGCCTCGCTATCCGCATAAGTCACCGGAACACACAGTTGTATATTGCTCACCTGTGAAGGTGGTTTTCTATAATTGGAGGATTATAGTGGTTCAGTTCTACCGCGCTTATGCGGTATAGATAGTAATGTGGGGATTATAGAAAAATAAATTACAATACTGCCAAGGGAGTTCTGCTTGTAGCAGACAGGGGAGTATGTTATTATTTATAGTATAGATATCTAAATTGTGACAAGAGGTGCGAGTGCATTGAAAGAACAAGAGAAAAAACAGGAGAAAACACAGTCACAGATTAATATTACAAGAAGTGAATTTCAGCGAAGTTTTAAAAACCACTACACCTTATATAAAGAGACTGGAACAGATATACCATATCATTCGCGCCTGTTGATGTTGTTTTATTCGGTGGAGTGCGGATTAAAAGGTTTCATTCTCAAAAAAATTGGGAAAAATACATATGATGATTTGAAATCCTATTATGAGACAATGGGAAAGAGGACACCTGGGCATGACTTAAAAGCAATGACAAAAGAAGTGGGAATAGAGTCCTGTTTTCCATTGAAGCAGATACGGCTTAAGGGTGGCGGCTCAGTGTTGCCAGGGAAATATAATGAATTATGGCGATATGGAGCCGGTATTGAAGATGTAGAAGAGGAGAAGAGAGAAGAAAAAACTTTGGTTCAGATCGCGGAATGGCTGCTTAAGCGGATGTAGAGAGGTTGAAAAATGGAGTATTATTTTACTTGGCATGACATAGAAGATATTTTTGAAGAAAATAGAAATACCTGGCCGAAAACATGGGTTGATGTACAGGTTTATAGCGATAGTGTTGAAATTTATCAAAATGGAGATGAACCACAGGTATCAGATATTCAGTATTTAAAGGAAATATTTGGTCGGAATTATTCAACAGAAAATAATACGCTGCGCATTGATTTTACAGGAATATATTTAGAAGTTACTTTTTTGTATGATGACAGTCAAAAGGTCGAGAAGAAATATGGACCATTATTCAGAGACATTTATTTTCAGAAGTGTGAAAATACAGATAGTGATTTTGATGGCGTTAAAATGATCGCGTTCCATTCTTACAAAGGTGGTGTAGGACGGACCCTGTCACTTACTGCGTTTTTAAGGCAGTGTACAGAAAAATACCCAGATAAAAAGATTCTTGTATTAGATGCTGATGTAGAAGCACCTGGTTTAACATGGATGGCTGAAGCTGGATATCGAAGAATCAGTTATCTTGATATTCTGTCAATTATGAATTATGAGCAGATCACAGATCAGATGTTAGAAAAATTATGTGATTTGGTAAAAACTTCGACGGTCAGTGTTTCAACCGATCAAAAAATAATTGATCAATATTTTATTCCTGTTTACCGGGAAAAAGAACAGAATATGAATGTTGGGTCGAAACCTGAGCAGGTTTTGATGACGCAGGAAAATAAATTTTATATTACAGAAACGATAGCTAAAATGGCGGGAAAACTTGGAGTGAATCTGGTATTGATTGATCTCCGGGCTGGAATTACAGAATATTCAGCCCCATTTTTGTTTGACCCGCGCGTGATCAAGTATTATGTGACTTCTACATCTTTGCAGTCAGTAAAAGGAACCAACCAGATTCTGGAACAGGTGTATAAAAAGACGAATGCGGACTTTTTAAAATCGAGAATCGTGTTAACGATGATCCCGGAAACGATGAAGACTGAAGAAATTCAGGAAATTGAAAGCCAAATAGTGGAAGAAGTTGAAAGTGGGGCTGATACGGACAATGCCACTTTTTTGCGGGATGAATATTTCATGGAACTGGGATTTGATAAGACCTTTGTAAGGACGACGGACTTTAATTCGCTCTGTGAAAAGCTGAAAGGAAGCGAACTGGCATCTTTAATGGATAAACAGATGAAAAGTTTATTCATGGATGAGCAGAAAGATGAGACAATATTTGCAGATGAAGGCAAGGCGCGTGAAATCCTGAAGAGGATATATGAAATTTCTTATGCGGAGACAACTGCGGAAGGCACATCAAGCGCGAATATGCTTGTAACATCTTCCATTAAAGAAATGGTAAAGAATTTTAAGATGGAGCTTCCGAGAATTGTTGTTTCAGGCGCAAAGGGATCAGGCAAGACATATATCTATAAGCAATTATTACAGGCAAAAACATGGGAAAGCTTTATTGAACAGACAGGTACATCTTTAGATGTAGAACATGAAACGATTATTATTCCATTATTGGCCAGCATTAATACGCGGAATATGCAACCTCTTATTGTAGATTGTATGAAATATGCGGATCAGAAATTGCCTGAAATGAGGTTGAAGAAAAATGTAGATACAATAAATTACAATATGTTGATGGGCTTATTGGAATCATCTGAAATGTCCAGAATGGAATGGGTAAAGCAGTGGTTTGATTTGATAATCGGAATGTTCCTGGAGTATTATAAGGATATTTCAGAATTAGATGAGGCACTTCAACGCAGCGGAAAAAGAATTATATTTATTGTGGACGGTCTTGAGGATGTCTGCGCAGATTCACAGACGGAAAAGAATGACAGATGGAAAAACCTTCTTAAAGCCTTATGCCAAAATGTTGTGAATGATCTGCAGAGACTTGACCATGGAAATATCGGAATGGTTGTATTTGCGAGAAAGGATATGATCAATAACGCAATCGATACAAATATGGAGCAGTTTAGAAGCATGTATTATAATTATGAACTGAACTGGACTCAGACGGAAGCATTGCGTCTGGCATTATGGATCGCGTCAAAGGCTTATCCTGATTTGACAGATGGAATCGATGTACTGAATGCGACAAGATCTGTTTTGACAGAGAAATTAACAACCCTGTGGGGACTGAAATTAGGAAAAAGAGACTCGCGGGAGGCTTTCTCGGATCGTTGGATTTTGGCAGCTTTATCGGATTTTACGGGGCAATTACAGGCAAGGGATATTGTCAGATTCCTGAGATATTCAACAGAGGGATACGGAGAAGCAAAGCTTATATATAAAGACCGATTAATTATGCCAGTAGAAATACGCAATGCAATCGGCTCATGCGCGGCTGATAAATATAAAGAAATCAAGGCAGAAATGCGTAATATTTATGAAATTTTAGAAAAATTTGAAAAAATGGAAGGAGTAAAAACCTTGCCATTAACTCTGGATAAGATACAATTGACAGGCGATGAAATTTCAAAATTGGAAGCACAGGGGTATTTAAAAATTTCCGACGAGAAATATTATTTGCCAGAAATTATTCGTTTGCCGCTTGGTTTTACCTATGAACGTGGAGCAAGACCAAAGGTTTTATCGTTATTAGTGCAGTAGTAGATAGAAGAGGACTTGTATGGTTTTTGTGAGTATGTTATAATCAAACCAACTGTCTTTTCGACAGGATATGAGATTTGAGAAAGATGAAGGAATTTACATATGTGTGGAATCGTTGGATTTACAGGACATAGACAGGCGGCTCCGGTGCTGCTTGACGGACTTGCAAAACTGGAATACCGTGGATATGACTCTGCGGGAATCGCGGTCCGGGACGGAGAGAAGGATGTGGAGATTGTAAAGGCGAAAGGCCGCCTGCGCGTTCTTGCGGAAAAGACGAATGATGGAGCTGCAATGCACGGAACATGTGGAATTGGGCATACCCGCTGGGCGACACACGGGGAACCGAGTGAGCTGAACGCGCATCCGCACTGCAGTGATGACCGGAATGTAGTTGGTGTCCATAATGGAATTATCGAGAATTATCAGGAACTCCGGGAAAAGCTTCAGCACAAGGGATATAACTTCTATTCTGATACGGATACAGAGGTTGCGATCAAGCTGATCGATTATTATTATAAGAAGTATGAGCATACGCCGGTGGACGCGATCAATCATGCGATGGTGCGGATCCGCGGTTCTTACGCGCTGGCCATCATGTTCAGGGACTATCCGGAAGAGATCTATGCGGCGAGAAAGGACAGCCCTATGATCATCGGTGTTGCGGACGGCGAGTCTTTTGTCGCGTCGGACGTTCCGGCGATCTTAAAATACACAAGAAATGTTTATTATATCGGAAATATGGAGCTCTGCCGTCTGCAGAAGGGAAATGTGACGTTCTACAATCTGGACGGCGATGAGATCGAGAAAGATCTGGTGGAGATCCAGTGGGATGCGGAAGCTGCGGAGAAGGCAGGCTTTGAGCATTTTATGATGAAGGAGATCCATGAGCAGCCGAAAGCGGTCCGTGATACAGTAAATTCGGTTGTCCGGGATGGTAAGATCGATCTTGGTGGAGTAGGAATCACGGAGGAAGAGATCCAGAAATTGCAGCAGATCTATATTGTTGCCTGTGGTTCCGCTTATCATGTTGGTGTTGCAGCCCAGTATGTGATCGAGGAGCTGGCGCAGATTCCGGTCCGCGTGGAGCTGGCGTCGGAATTTCGTTACCGGAGAATGCTGTTTGCGCCGAATTCTCTTGTGATCATCGTAAGCCAGTCCGGAGAGACGGCGGACAGCCTCGCGGCGCTCCGGGAGGCGAAGGCCCATGGGGTTAAGACGTTAGCGATCGTCAATGTAGTCGGATCCACGATCGCCCGGGAAGCGGACCATGTTTTCTACACGCTTGCGGGACCCGAGATCGCGGTTGCGACGACGAAGGCGTACAGCACACAGCTGATCGCGTCCTATATTTTATCCATCGAATTTGCCCGCGTCCGTGGAATGATCGATGAGGACAGGGCGGCGGAGCTGATCGCGGAGCTTCAGACGATCCCGGATAAGATCGAGAAGCTTCTCGAGGATAAGGAGCGGATCCAGTGGTTCGCGGCGAAGCAGATGAACGCGCAGAATATGTTCTTTATCGGTCGCGGAATCGACTATGCGGTGAGTCTGGAAGGCAGTCTTAAGATGAAGGAGATCAGCTATATCCACTCTGAGGCCTATGCGGCCGGGGAGCTGAAGCATGGAACGATCAGCCTGATTGAGCCGGGAACGCTGGTAATCGGTGTTTTGACGCAGCAGGATCTCTATGAGAAGACTGTCAGCAACATGGTCGAGTGCAAGAGCCGCGGGGCGTACCTGATGGCGCTCACGACCTATGGAAATTACAGTATCGAGGACTGCGCGGAGTTTGTGATCTATATCCCGAAGACGGATCCGTTGTTTGCGGCGAGTCTGGCGGTGATCCCGCTGCAGCTTATGGGATATTATGTGTCCGTCTCAAAGGGACTTGATGTGGATAAGCCGAGAAATCTGGCGAAGAGTGTGACGGTGGAATAATTTTTGCGTGGAATTTTACATGTTGAGAAATAAAGCTGAAGGAGAGTAACATGGAAAACAATTCAAATGAAGTTGTAGAGATCGACCTGAAGGACCTGATGTTTGCGGTTCTTCATAAGTGGAGACCGGTGCTTGCAGTCGCGGTTATTATGGCGGTTCTGCTTGGTGGTGCGAAGGGCACGATGACTTACAGGAAGCAGAATGACCCGGAGACGGCGAAGGAAGCGAGAGTAACTTACCAGAATGATCTGGAGCTCTATGAGAAGAATAAGTCCACATATGAACGTGAGATGGAAAATCTCCGAACAGATATTGCGAATCAGCAGGAATATCTGGATCATTCGATCTGGATCAACATGAGCCCGTACGATGTATGCGAGGCGAGAGCGGATCTGTTTGTTTCCACGGGATATCAGATCATGCCGGGAATGGAGTATCAGAATCGTGATAATACAGATACGATCCTTCAGGCATATCAGTCTCTTTTAACCAGCAGCGCAGTTCTTGAGGATGTTGCGAAGCAGGTAAAGACGGAGCCGAGATATCTGGAAGAACTTGTGGAAGTGACGATCGGGGCAAATCAGGATGGCCAGTTAAACCGTATGCTTACGATTGATGTAAAGCATACGACAAAAGAAGATGCCGAGGAAGTTCTTGGCGCGTTTCTGGCACATGTAGACGATATGCATGACCGGATCGCCACAAGTATTGGGGAACATACAGTTTCTATCGTAAATGAGAGTGTCAGCGCGCTGGTGAACCTTGATCTTGCAGAACTTCAGCGCCAGCAGACAGAGAAGCTGACAACGCTGAATGACAGTTTACAGACAAAGCAGACTGCATATGATGAACTTGAGGAGCCGGAGGAAGTCGATTCTTCCAAGCGTGCGGCGTTAAAGAGCGCGATTAAATATGGAATTCTCGGTGGAATTCTTGGTGGATTCCTTATTGTGTTTGGAATCTGTGTTGCGTTTGTGATGAGTGATAAGCTGTATTCTGCGAAGGAACTCCGATCCCGCTATAAGGTAAAAGTTCTCGGAAGACTTTCCAAGGGCGGAAAGAAAGCTGGAGCGATCGACGCATGGCTGAATCGTCTTGAGGGACGCGCATGCAACGTGAATGCTGAGACGGAGTATGGTCTGATCGCGGCGAATATTAAGAACTATGCGGATGGAATGAAGACTATTCTTGTTACCGGTGATGTGGATCCTGAGATCCTTAGAGGGGCTGCGGAGGCGCTGGAGAAAGAGCTTAGTGGAATCCGCGTGATCTCTGGAAACTGCATGCTGGAGGACGCTGAGACCGTTAAGAAGCTGCCGGAGTGCGATGGAGTTGTGTTTGTTGAGCAGTGCGGTATGTCTAAGTATAGTGCGCTGGAGCTGGAGATCGAGAGAGTGAAGGATCTTGGGAAGAGTGTTGTGGGGTGTGTGGTGTTGGAGTAGAGAACACTAATGTCCGTACGGGAACACTGGAACCAAGAGGTTGATTGTAGGTTGTAGTAGTTTTAGTTTATAGGTGAATATTGAATGAGAGAAAAAGGGAGCGATCGCTTGGAATTTTCTATGGTTGGTGGAGAGTTCGGAGAGGTGGCTTCCTTTTTGTTATTTAAATTGTAAACGCTCCATAGCGTTTACGTAATGGAACGGGATTCTGACGAATTATAATGGTATAGTGGTTCAGCTTGACTACACAGCGATATTGACGTATGCTGAATGTGGAAGACAATACCATGGTTGATATCAAAGAGTGGAAACAATAAATGGAACCTATAAAATGGTTTCGGAACTTTTGAAGGAGGAATTGGCATGAGTGGCGTAGCAACTCTTAGCAATGAAAAAAACTATACCGTGTTCCAGTTCGGAAACCATGTGATCCGGTTCATTGCTCCGTATTCGTTGGAACGATATACAGCAGTGAAAGAGTGGGACAATGGATATCTTGTTGTTATGGCAAAGTATAAGCACAACGAGAAACCGGAAGAAGAATATATTGATTTAGTTCCGATTCTCCAGAATTTGTATTTCGATGTCGATAAGTTCTTAAATCCAATCAAAAGCGTGGAGGTGGCAAATGGTTGATGTGAAGCAGGTTGCAGATGCGGCAGATATGATTGTAAATGGTTATGCGTTTACCCGTTGCGCTGAGGGATTCCGTGTTTTGAATTTGAATCGTCCTGATCGGGCCGTAGTGTTTTCAAGTGATGGTAAGGTTTTGGAGACCAGCATGGATGATATTGAGGTTCGGATCGCGAGAGACTATCTGGAAAAGAACCGGAAGTTTATGGAGGACTAAGATGCCGAAGTATTACGAATACAAAATTGCAGGGTATTATCTTTACTTCACATCTTACTGCGTTATTGAGTGTATGCATGTGCACGCCAGTGACCGTAAACTGACGGAAACTGGCTCTGCAAAGTTCTTTGTGAAAGATAACGGTGACACCCTGGTACAGAATCGTGGAATTCTGAATGATAGAGAAATTCGAAAAATCCAGGAGTTCATCAAACAGAACTATCAGGAAATGTACCTGAAATGGTCAGAATACAGCCAGGAAGGATTCTACGAGAAAAATATTTGCTAACTGTATTCTGCTGAGACCGGCGGACTGACAACAATAAACTAAGACTTTCCATTTTAGATCTGGAAAGTCTTAGTTTATATATGGAGAGACTTCTTATTGGCGGAAAGGTAAAGCGGAATTTGAAATGCTTAAAGAATTTAATGCAGCAGGAATGAAAATTGAGATGGTTCAATTGCAGAGTATCTGTTGTCGATTCTGATTCGTATGATCCGAAAGTGTTTTAGATATAATGTTGTGGAAGGAACTCAGGCAGGCGCAACTGCATATAGCATCACCGTAACTGACAAGGTGAATAACTTGAAAACGTACCTGTATGTCGAGTATCTTCTGACGGAATTACCTGAAAAAGTTTCCAAGAAAAAGGATAGCACGTTTTTCTGGGTGATTTTATGTCGTGGTCACTTAAAACGCCGACGTCTTGTCGTAAGATAAAATAGAACAGTTAAGGACGTCTAGGAGAGGTGGCTGGTTTTAGTGGCTGGTGTACGTTTTACCATTTATGTATTTTGTACTTTTATTATCATAAATTTTTGTTGTAGATATTCAGAAATGTGTATGGGCAAAAGAAAAACTTGCAATCTATGAAAAATAGTGTTACCCTTAAAAGGTACGATTTTATTAGGAAGAGGGGGTTGGCACATGAAAAAGCCCGGAAATAAAAAGTTGTTGAAGAGCAATCGTATATCCGGTTTTCAAAAGGCCGATCGCCAGAAACTACCTATAGATAAGACCAGACGGATTATATCGCAAAAATTTCACTTTTTTAAGATTTTCAAAGTTGGACTTATAGGAGCGCTCATTTTTGGTATTTTGTTTGAATTGGCCTTGGAACATGTTCCAGGGCTTTTATTATGGTCTATTTACGGTATTATTGTTACAGTTATCCTGAAGGAAATATGGGATATCGTCAAAGAACGATATAAAAGCACTGATGAATATAAGAATATGATGAGTTCTTCACAGAGTCCATGGCAGAAAACTGTAATAGTGTTTGGGTGTCTTTTTGATATTGTCTTGCAGAGTGGAGAAGTCTTTTTTGGAGCTATACTCATGCTGAGCGTTACTGGTGGGGCAGTATGGGCGAGTGTTCATGGAAATGCGCGTACAGCTGCGGCAGTAAAGGCATTTATTGCATATGGACCTGCTGATGAGGCTGCTCAAATGGAAGAAAAGAAAACTGATATAGATGTAGAAGAAACAATAGTCGATAAAACGGTGGTATCTTCAGATGACAAATATAGTAATGTAGAGTCATCTCGAACATTAGAGCCGCAAGACATTCGGGATGAATTGTCTATGGAGGTTTATTCAGTTAAAAATTCAGACTATTCTCTTATGGATGAAACAGCTGTAAAAGCTGAACAGATAGAAAAGGCTCGCAGAATGCGGTTGGAAATCCCGACAAAGGACTGGTCCATATCTGCTGAGGATCGGGCAAAGTTCCTCTTTATGACAGGTGAATATGCCATTAGTACAAATTGGACTGCTGAGCAAGCTGCAGTCAAGTTAAAGGCTGATATTGAAGCAGTAATTGCATGTCAGTATCTGAATGATTTTGATATTAGAGCAGATCAATCACTCCGAAATTTGGTTTCGGAAGCCAGTGCCCAGGATAATACTTTGGTATCTTCAAGAGAAAAAGATCATATTATTACTGTTCGTTTGGATGCATATACAATTTATGGAAAAGCTTCGCTTGCCAGACTTCTGGCTGAAGATTTTCATTGTTATGCCTTGGCTTACCAATACTATAATGGTGACCGGGATATTATTACTTCATATTATCTGCAGTCAGTTAAATGGCTTTTTGAAAGCCTGAAATACGCAGAAAATTCCTCAGAATCCCAAATAAATATTCTTGTATCACTAAGATATCGTTATAATGACATTATGACTTATTCGGAGCCAAAATCCGAGCAGTGGGAACGAGCGAAGCTATTGTCGGATGCATTAGATGAAATTATTGAAGAGAGAAAGTAAGGAGGGCGATAAGCTTGTGAATCAGGCTTGTCGCGCTTGTTATGTATAACAGCTACCTATAGAAAAATGTCGTTAAAGCGTAAACGTCAAACCATTTGCCTGCCAATAATAAAACGCCGCTTCATCAGCGGCGTAGTTTCCTGCATGCATCTGGAAGCGCTGAGGACCAGGGCATCAGATCATCCAGTTTTGAGGGATCTATATTTCCATTTTCATCACTGCGCTTCGGTAGTTCTGCAAGGATGTATCGAAAATAGTAATA
>OBIA01001275.1_pt1 | contig 12617 bp, 10 predicted proteins | sample 1519911 | NCBI WGS metagenome assembly OBIA01 (sample SAMN04209236, study PRJEB22552) | human gut metagenome | biome: gut; material: feces | host: Homo sapiens | place: USA: Oklahoma | reverse complement strand
GCGCTCACCTTTGCAGCATCCAGTATTATCTGCGCTTTTGGCTTAGCATCTGCCGTACCTCGCTCGCCGTATCGGCACTTAGAATTATGCGGTATTGCCTTAACATAGCATAACAATCCCCCGCCGGGCGGTGCTGCAAAGTGCTTTGCCCGGCGGGGGATTTGTTTTTTGGGTATTATTTTTCGTTTTCGTCTTTGGCCAGTGGCAGTTGCATCATCACTTTTGCACCGTGGGGGTCCCGGTTGACAAACTGCACGCTGCCGCCGTGGGCGTTTATGATTTGCTCCACCACATGCAGGCCCAGAATATGCGGGGCGTTCTCCCCTTCCGGTTCGCCGTTCAGCACGGCCAGCACGCTTTGCGGGTAGCCGGTGCCGTCATCCTGTATGGTCAGGTGCAGCGTTGTTTCGTCGGCATCCGCGTGGAAAGCCAGCGTGATCGGCCCCGCATTATGGCGCACGGCGTTTTGCAGCACATTTTCCAGCGCACGGGTCAGCAGAGCGGCATCAGCGTGCAGGATGGCGGTTTCTACTGCCGGGGTAATGCTGCAATCCAGTGTGCAGCGGGCGGCCAGGGGGTTCTCACAAAAAGCCGCCACCACCCGGCGCAAAAACGGCCCCGCCTGGGTGGACCGGCGGCGCAGGGGCTGGGCGCCGTATTGCAGCTTGCTGGTCAGGTTCAGGTCCTCAATCAGGCTGCGGATTTTTTCGCACTGGGTGCAGATGCCGCCCGCTTTCTGTCTGGCTGCTGCGGGCAGGGTGGCATCCCGCTGCAGCTGTTCCGCCCAGCCCAGGATCAGTGCCAGCGGAGTGCGGATATCATGGCTGACCCCGGCGATCCACTCGGTTCGGGCGGTATCCCGCCGGGCAATGATCTCATTGCGGCGGCGCAGCTGCTCGCTGGTTTCGTTCAGCTTTTGGGCAAGCTCCCCCGCAAAACCGGCGGCAGGCAGGCTGACCGTACCGCCCTGCGCCAAGGTATCCAGCCCGGCTGTTACGGTTTGCAGGCTTTTGCTCCCGCGCCAGCTGAAGAACAGGCAGCACCCCAGCACCACCAGCAGGAGCTCCATCATGGTAGGCTGAATGCTTTTGGCCAGCATTATTATCATTTTTTGCTTCATGTCGATGTTATACTTCCAGCAGGTTCCAACCGGTTCCGCCACAACAAACAGCCCGTAATCCGCCGCCCAGCACTGCACGGGGTAATCGGCCAGGTACCAGTGGGAGAACACGGCAACTTCCGATGCCGTGTACCGGTGATTCAGCTTTTGCGGCAGGTCTTGCTGCCAGATGACATTGCCATTATCGTCCAGCACCATGGCCCAGGCATAGCCCTGCATCCATTCCGCCGGGGTATGTTCCCGATTCCATTGCAGGCCGGTTTCGGTTTGTTTTAGCGCATCAGCCAAGGCGCCGACCCGGTAGCCTGTTGCATCCACCGCGTTGGACTTGAACCCCACATAAAAAATCTGCCCCACCAGCAAACCGCCCACCAGCAGCACAATAGCGGCTGTGGCCAGCACATAGCGGCGGATCAGGGCTGCAAAAGTTTTCATTGTGCGTTCTCCTCTGCCAATTTATAGCCGATGCCCCGCACCGTTAAAAGGTACTGCGGCTTGCTGGGGTTGGGTTCCAGCTTTTCCCGCAGGTGGCGGATGTGAACATTCAGGCTGTTCTCGTACCCGTAATAGTCTGCCCCCCACACGGCTTCGCACACCGCGTCATAAGTAACGATATGGCCGCGGTTTTCGGCCAGCTTTTGCAGCAGAGCGCGCTCGGTGGCCGTCAGGGGCTGGGCGGTGCCATCCGGCAGGCGGACCAAAGCATCGGCCAGATACACCGTGCGCTGGCCCAGCTGGAGTGTTTTTGCGGCAGTCCGCTGCAGTTCGCCCCGATAGCAGCGCCGCAAAATGCGCTGGATGCGCAGCAAAAGCTCCTGCGTAAAAACGGCTTGGTCAGGTAGTCGTCCGCGCCCAGGCCCAGACCAAACAGCCGGTCGGCGTCAGCATCGCGGGCAGAAAGAAAAAGCGCCGGGATATCCGCCATGCTGTGCAGCGTGCGGAACAGGGTAAAGCCGTCCCCATCCGGCAGGTTGATGTCCAAAATCATCAGGTCCGGGCGGTTGGCGGCAAATGCCGCTTGGGCCGCTGCGCAGCCGGTGCAGGCGGTCAGCTGGTTGTAGCCGGTGCTGCGTAGCGCCGTGGTAACAAGGTTCAGCAGATCCTGGTTGTCATCCACAATCAAAATTTTAGCATCATAAATGGTTTGCATGGGTGCGCCCCCTTTGTGCTTTTATTATAATACGAGCACCGGGCTGCCGATAGAGCCGCCGGGCAGAATTAAGCTAAACTTAAGCTGGGCTTTGTGGCAGGTTAAGGTCGGCGTGTTACCATGCCTTTGTTCCCAAAAGATGAACAAAGGAGTGTTAGCCATGCAATATGTAATTGAAACAAAACGGCTGTGCAAAACCTATGGTGGCCGCACCGTGGTTCACAATCTGGACCTGCATGTTCCGCAGGGGTGTGTGTATGGTTTTATTGGGCCAAATGGCGCGGGTAAATCTACCAGTATGAAAATGCTGCTGGGGCTGGTTCACCCCACGGCGGGCAGCGTGGCTCTGCTGGGCCGCACATTGACGGAGCGTACCCGGCTGGAGCTGCTGCGCCAGACCGGCAGTTTGATTGAGTCGCCATCCGGCTACCTGCACCTTACTGCGCAGGAAAACCTTGAAATTGTAGCCGACCTGAAAGGCGTGCCCTACAAAGACATCGACCGCGTGCTGGAAATTGTACACCTGCAGGCAGACCGAAAGCGCAAGGTGGGGCAGTATTCCCTTGGCATGAAACAGCGCCTGGGCATTGCCATGGCTCTGCTGGGCAGCCCCAGGCTGCTGATCCTGGATGAACCCACCAACGGTCTTGACCCGGCTGGCATCCAGGAAATGCGTGCATTGATCCACGATATGCCAGATGCCTGCGGTGCCACGGTGCTGATTTCCAGCCATTTGCTGGGCGAGATGGAGCAGATTGTGAGCCAGGTGGGCATCATCAACCACGGCCAGCTGCTGTTTGAAGGCCCACTGGCGGAATTGCAGCGCCACAGCCGCGGCAATGTTGTTCTGCGCCTGCTGGCTCCGGACCGCGGGGCCGCCGTGCTGCGCCGCTACGGCCTGACCCCGCAGCCTGCGGACAACGGCTGCCTGCTGCCCACCATGGAGGATGCCCGCCTGGCCGCGCTGGTGCAGGATCTTGCCGCCGAGGGGGCCGGGGTGGTTGGCGTGGAGCGGCAGACCAAGAATCTGGAAGAAATTTTCCTGAGCCTGACCAACACGCAAACCGGCAAGGAGGTGGGCTGACATGTACACAAGCATCCGCGCCGAGCTGCAAAAGGCCCGCCGCCGGCATGATCTGATTGTCTGCCTGCTGGTGCCGGTCATGGCGCTGCTTTGGTGCCAGTCCGCTGCGCCGACCGGTGCTGACGAGCTGGCATCCGCTTATAGTGCCCTGTTTTACAGCCTGCCCATCATCAATACCATTTTAATGCCGTTGGCCATGGCGATTCTGGCAAGCAGGCTTTGGGATGTGGAAGTCAAAGGCTGTACGCCCAAACTGCTGTATACCCTGCAAAGCCGCCGCAGCCTGTTTGCCGCAAAGGCAGCGCTGGGGCTGGCGGAGATCTTTTTGATCGTCACGCTGGAAGCTGCGGGCGCCCCGCTGATCGGGCACTTGCAGCATTACACGCAGCCCTACCCCGCCGCAGGCCAGGCTGCCTATCTCTGGGGCTGCACCTTTGCCGTGGACTGCATGATTTTTTTCTCTGAGCTGCTTTTGACAGTGCTGCTGGCCAATCCCCTGCCCGCTTTGTGTGTGGGCATTCTTGGCACGCTGCTGGGACTGTTCAGTGCCTTTATGCCGGCATGGGTCGGCTATTTTGTGCCGTGGGGGTATTTTATCCCTCTGAATACCTACCGGATTGCGGACTGGGACCAGGCCAACAAAGTAGTCACCTACATGATTGTGCCGTTCCAGTGGCCGCTGCTGGTTGCCACGGTGGTTTTGGCCGGTATTTTGTTTTTTGCCGCGTGGTATGCCATGCGGAACAAGGAGGTGTGACCCATGCTGCTGCGTTGTATCCGTGCAGAAAACCGCAAACTGCACGCTTCGCCCATCTGGTTTATGTTTTTTATTCTGCCCATCATTTCCGCCGGGTACGGAACCTTCAACTACCTGCAAAACCTTGAAATTTTGCGGGACGGCTGGTACAGTCTGTGGACCCAGCACACACTATTTTACTCGCTGTTTTTCTTTCCCTGCATGGTGGCGGTATACGCGGCGTACCTGTGGCGGCTGGAGCACATAGGCCACAACTGGAACCTGATTATGGCGGAGCCGGTGCCGCCCTTTTACCTGTTCCTTGCCAAGTTGCTTGTGGTGACAAAGCTGGTACTGCTGACTCAGGCATTTGTGTTTGTATTGTACTGGTTCTGCGGCCGGGTGTTCGCCGGGTTCACAGCACCCCCGCCGGCCATTACCATCTTTTACCTGGTGCGCAGTGTACTGGGCGGGCTGGCCGTGGTGGCGGCGCAGCTGCTATTTTCCATGGTGATCCGCAGCTTTGCCTTGCCGGTGTTTTTGGGGCTGGCCGGGGGTGTTTCCGGCATGCTGCTGGCCAGCCGGGGCTACTGGTACGCCTGGCCCTATTGCCTGATGCAGCGCGGCATGAACGCTAACCAGAGCAGTGATATGCTGGCGGACAGCTACCTGGGCTTCGCTTTGGCCTGTGTTGGCTGGCTGGCGCTGATTTTGCTTGCGGTCCAGCTGTTGTTGAGCCACCAGGATGTAAAGGTCCGGTAAAGGCTGCACCGGCTTTGCCGCGCATTTTGACCGCTTTTGTAAAATTGCCTCAAAAAAAGCGGACATTTTTGGGGGTTAATGGGTTTTATTTGCCGGGCAGGTATGATATAATAAGCCAGGTTTGCGGCCAGCTTTGCCGCACTGCCAGTTTGAACGTATTTCCCGAACGTGTGCCTGCCCCGCGCATGGCACCGTTTGACCACGGTGTATCTGAAAAGTCGAAAATATCGTCTATTTCTACAAACACAGCGAGATTTTGCGTTAAAAAGCCTTGGAATCCACAAAGGATTCCGGCGGCTCTTTGCCTTACATCCTGCTTGTTTTTGCGAAATATCCGTCATTTTCTTTGTTTTCAGATACACCATAAGGAAAGGATGGCTGTTGATGAGACATTTGATTGATCCCCTTGACTTTACAAAGGAAGAAACCCAAAAGCTGCTGGACCTTGCGGACCGCATCCATGATGACCCCGAAGCATACCAGGATGTAGCTGACCGCAAGCGCCTGGCCACACTGTTCTATGAGCCTTCCACCCGCACCCGCCTTTCGTTTGAATCGGCGATGCTGCGTTTGGGCGGCAAGGTGTTGGGTTTCCCGGATGCCGGTGTTTCCAGTGCTTCCAAGGGTGAAACCGTTGCGGATACCATCCGCATTATCAGCTGCTATGCGGATATTGCCGCCATGCGCCACCCCAAAGAGGGGGCCCCGCTGCGCGCTTCCCTTTACAGCAAGATCCCGGTGATCAATGCCGGTGACGGCGGCCACAGCCACCCCACCCAGACCCTGTTGGACATGATGACCATCCGCCGCCGCAAGGGCCGTTTGGACAACCTGACCATTGGTTTCTGCGGCGACCTGAAGTTTGGCCGCACGGTACATTCCCTCATCAAGAGCCTGGCCCGCTATGACAACGTAAAGTTTGTCCTGATCAGCCCCGAAGAACTGCGCGTGCCGGATTACATCATCAATGAAGTACTGGAGCCCCGCGGCATCCCCTACATTGAGACCCGCAACCTGGAAGGTGCTCTGCCGGACCTCGATATTTTGTACATGACCCGTGTGCAGCGCGAGCGCTTTTTCAATGAGGAAGATTATATTCGCCTGCGTGACAGCTACATTCTGACCGCCGAAAAGCTGAGCCTTGCCCCGGCGGACATGGCGGTGCTGCATCCCCTGCCGCGTGTGAACGAAATTACGCTGGATGTGGACGATGACCCGCGCGCCGCCTACTTTGAGCAGGCACAGAACGGCGTGTATGTGCGCATGGCTTTGATTATGACGCTGCTGGGGCTGAAAGACCCCAAAACCGGGGAGGTTGCTTTTGAATGCTGAATATTGATGAAATCATGAACGGCGTGGTCATTGACCACATTACCGCCGGGACCGGGCTTTCGCTGTATCACCTGCTGGAGCTGGAAAAGCTGAACGAAGCCAGCGTGGCCCTGCTGCAGAACGTGCGCAGCCAGAAAAGCGGCAAAAAGGATATTATTAAAATCGAGGGCGATATTTCCGGCTTGAATTTTGATGTGCTGGGTTATGTGGACCCGCAGATCAGCCTGACCTTTATTGAGAACGGTCATGTGACCCGCAAGGTGCGCCCGGACCAGCCCAAGCGCCTGGTGAACGTGATCAAGTGCACCAACCCCCGCTGCATTACCTCCCTGGAGACCGGCTGCGACCACATCTTTGCCCTGACCCCCAGCGGACGCTACCGCTGCGTTTACTGTGAGCAGGAGTTCAAGGTACGCCCGTAAGGCAGTGCCGCATTTTCCTGTTCTGTTCCCATAATAAGTTCAGACCCGGCATGATGGAACGGATTTTGCTGTTCCCCTGCCGGGTCTGTTTTTTCTTGCTGTTTTGCGCGTGTTTCCTTGCCGCAATTTCCTGCTTGTGGTACGATGTGCACAAAGAACCCTTGTTAATGGGAGGTAATTTTATGAATTGGGGAATTTTAGCTACCGGCACCATTGCCAACAAATTTGCCACAACAGTCAATGCGATGGCTGCCGAGGGCGAGCGGCTTGCCGCAGTCGGCTCCCGCCGGGCCGAAAGTGCCAAAGCCTTTGCGGCGCAGTACAACATCCCGCACTGGTACGCCAGCTATGAAGAGCTTGCCGCCGATCCCGCCGTAGATGCCATCTACATTGCTACGCCCAACGCCCTGCATTACGAAAACTGCAAGCTCTGCCTGGAGCACGGCAAGCATGTTCTGTGCGAAAAGCCGTTCACCATCAATGCAGAGCAGGCCAAAGAGCTGTATGCCCTGGCGGAAAAAAAACAGCTTTTTATCATGGAAGCATTCTGGATTCGCTTTTTGCCGCTGTATGCCAAATTGCAGCAGATGCTGGCGGATGGGGTGATCGGTACGCTGCAAACCATCACCTGCCAATACGGTTTTACCACTGAAGGCGCCCGCCGCGAGCGCAAATTCAACTCTGCTTTGGGCGGTGGCGCTTTGCTGGATATTGGCATTTATAACCTTGGCTTTTTGCAGATGGTCACCGGCCAGCAGCCCCAGAACGTGCAGACAGAAGAGCTGCGCCTGACAGAATACGGCACCGATGAATACAGCAAACTGCGGCTTGCCTACCCCAGCGGCTGCACAGCGGAATCGGTGCAAACCATCGGCCAGCGCCTTACCCGCATGGCCTGCATTGTGGGCACCAAGGGCCGCATTACCCTGCCGGACTTCCAGTACGCCGAACATATGGCGCTGGAACTGGACGGCCAGCCACCGCAGGAACTGGATTTTCCCTTTGATGTGAACGGTTTTGAATACCAGATTCGGGAAGTAAGCCGTTGTGCTGCCACTGGCAGGCACCACAGCAGCATTTATACCCCGCAGCAAAGCATTGCCCTGACCCAACTGATGTATGATATCCGCATGGCCTGGGGCATGAAATTTGAGGGCGAGGAATAAGCAGCTTTTGGTAAAGCTTTGTCCCCTTTTTATATTTTCCACACAGACAAAAACAGCCCCAGGCGGCACCTTTTATGGGTACTGCCCGGGGCTGTTGCTTTTCAGAACCGGGCATACAAAAAGCCCGTATTGGAATAAAAGCTTGCCATCAGCAAAAAGGCAAAAATGGCAAATTCGTACACAGCCCAGCGCACCGGGCGCGGCGCGGCGTTGACCCAGGCGCGCAGGTGCAGGCCGCATTCATGCAGCACATCCACCAGCACCAGCAACGCAATGCCCAACAACAGCAAGAGCAGTTCCAGCTTGCTGGTCAGGCCTAGCAGCCAGTACTGGGCAAACACCTCGTGCCCGGGGTTATGCAGGATACCGGCAAAGTATGCCGCCGCATTGCCCAAACTGCTGGTGCGGAAGATGGTAAAGGTTGTAACAAAGATGGCAAATGTCAGCGGCACGCCCACGATGCGCAGCGGCAGAGATTTGCGCTTGCGCAGCGGAGCGGGCATGTGGTCCTCCGCCACCTGGCACAGGCCGTGCAGCCCACCCCAGACAAGGAAGGTCCAGTTGGCGCCGTGCCACAGCCCGCTGACCAAAAAGGTCAGCAGCAGGTTGGCATCCCGCCGGGCAATGCCCTTGCGGTTGCCGCCCAGTGGGATATACACATAATCCCGGAACCACTGCGAAAGGCTGATATGCCACCGGGCCCACAGCTCCTTGACGCTGGCAGAAAAAAACGGCTGGCGGAAGTTTTCCGGCAGGTGCAGGCCCAGGATCTCGCCCATGCCCAGCACAATATCCGTGTAGCCGGAAAAATCGGCATACAGCTGGAACGAATACATAACCGTGGCAAAAATCAGCTGACTGCGGTCAAAGGACGCCGGGTCCGCAAAGGCGGCGCTGACCACAATGGCCGCACGGTCCGCAATGGCAAACTTTTTGAAATACCCCCACGCACTGCGCTGCAAACCGCTGACCAAACGCTGGGTTTCAAACGTTTTGGGGGCGGCTTCCAGCTGGGGCATCAGGGTATTATAGCGGTTGAACGGCCCCTGGGTGAGCGAGAGGAAAAAGCCCGCATAGCACCACAGCCGTGCATAGCTGGGCGTGGGTGCCGTGCGGCCATGCCACACATCCAGCAGGTAGCCCGCCAGCTGCAAGCTGTAATACGCAAGGCCAAAAGGCTTATACAAATCCCGCAGGCCCGGCACCAGCATGCCGCTGTATTTGAGCACCAGCAGCGGCAGCAGGGCTGCGGCCAGCCCCAGTGCCAGCCACCCGCGGCGGCTGGGCTGCTCTGGCTGCGCATGCTGCGCGGCCTGCCACACCACTGCCGTGGCAAGGGCTACCGCAAAAAACGCGCCGATATCAATGGAAAGGCAGAACACTGCGTTGGCTGCCAGAACCAGCTTCCAGCGGGAAGGCTGGGGCACGCGGTACCACAGGCAGACAAACAGCGCCATAAACGGCAAAAAACCAAGGGATGTAACAGAAAACATCAGTTGCCCTCCCCCTGCTGCACGGTGCTGTCCGGTGATGTGGCCAGCTTTTCGGCAACCGTATCATAGAACAGGCTGCTTACATCCTCGCCCGCAGCACTGCGGGCGGCCACCGTGGCGAACGCCTTGCTGAACGTTTCTGCCCCCTGCCCGTTCAGGTGGTGCATATCTGAAAAATCGTCAAAGCCAATGGGCAGCAGGTCGGTATCCTTAAAGAGCGAAAAATCCCAATACTGGGTGCCGTTGGCCGCGGCAAAGCTGAGCATGGCATCCACATAGGCCTGGTAGTTCTGGGTATCCTGCACATAGGCGCTGGGCAGCGGGGCGGTGACCAGCACCAGGCGGATGTTCTGCTTTTTGCAGAACTCGGCAATGCGGGTCAGGTTCGCCCGGCCAAACGGTGAGATTGGCGCGCTGGCATCCACGTGCATCAGGGTGCCGAACCCCCAGATGCTGGTACCCTCGGTATAGACAAAACCGCGGTCCCGGTAGGCTTCGCCCTCGTCCGGGTAGGTGACCCAGTCATAGTTCCCCGCGTTATAGCCGCCGGTCAGCTTGCCGCGCCAAAGGGCCGGCAGCTCACCGGGGTCAGCAATAGCATGGCGCGCCGGGAACACCAGATCCGCAAATGCCGCAGCACCGCCCATCTCCCACAGATACTGGTAACGGTAGGGCGAGGACGCGCGCATGTAATCGGTGATCAGGTAGCAGGCCAGCGGAACATTCCTGGATTTTTGCTGATTATAGCCGGTATAGAAAGTTTCCAGATAGACGGTTTTCAGCGGGCTGTTGGCGGCGGCTTCCCGAATAAGCCAATAGGAGCCATCCGGCTGCTGCTGGCTGGTGCCAAGGTTAAAGCTGTGGCTGCCCAGAATGGGGTCAATGGTATCCGGGTCAAAGCTGCGGTAGCTGTGGGAGGAACCCACAAACACAGTATCCACCGCATCCGCTTGGGCGTAATACTCCCCCAGCGTCACACGGGAATAGGCGTGCAGGTCATCCACCAGCAAAAAGTTCAGCAGCAGGCAGAGCGCCGCCGTGATGGCCGCAAACAACACAAACAGGCCCGCCTTGTGCAGCGGGCCGGGAATGCGGCTGGGTTTTGGGGTTGTATGGGGCATGTAGCTTCCTTTACGTTTGCCATCTGCCGCGCGGTATGCGCCGCGGCTCAGGTTTCAATTTTTATATGGGGGCAGCGGGGATTGTAAGCGGCAAGGTCCAGGCGCCAGGTGGTGTTGCCATCGGCATCCTCGGCCGTTTTTTCAAAGCCGTATCCAGCATAAAATTCCCGCACCATAGCGTTTTTGGCGGTGGGGTAATAATAGCCCTCCAGCGCAGTATACCCTGCAGCGGCAGCTTTGGCGGCAAGGGTGTCCATCATGGCGTCTTCCATGCCGCGCTTGAGCACACGGCAGCTCATCAGCCACAGGCGCAGGCAGAGCGTTTGGCCCTGGGCCTGCCCTGCCACAACGGTAACAACGCCGTTATCCGCAAATTTATCCACCAGCTTGCCGTACAGGGTGATCCAGTCCGGCTTTTCTGCCATGGAACGAATGTCATCCTCAGTGCAGCGCAGAGTGGTCAGGTTGAACTGGTTGCTCTTGTTGGTCAGCTGAGCAATGCGCTGCATATACACCGCCTCAAAGGGGCGGATGGTCGCCGTCATTTCCAGGCTGTCCAGATACTGGCCGTAATCGGCAAAAGCTGCCTGGGCCTGGGCGGCCTGGGCGCGGGCATGGTACTGCGCGGTCTTTTTCAGGTCGTCGCCGGAAAGGATCGTCGTTTCAAAGTACCCGCCGTGATCCAGCATCTTGATGTAGTTTTCGGCACCATCCAGCACCGGGGTGGCTACGCCGGGCAGCTGGGCGGCCACAATGGCACGCTCCGCCGGGTTGTCATCAGCAAACACAAAGCTGTCGGCGCCAAGGCTGAGCTCTGCGGCGATGGCTTTCAGGTTCTGATCTTTAGGATCCCAGTTGGCCTTGATGCAGACAAAATCATCCGGGTGCAGCACGCTGTCCGGGTGGTTCAGGCCGGCCAGGGCGTTGGCTTCGTCATTTTTGGAATCCACCGCCAGCACAACGCCGATGGTCTGCAGGGCTTTGCAGTAGCTCTGGAACTCAGCGTACACCTGGCCTTCCGGCACTTCGGGGCCAATGGCAATGCCGTCCACACCGTCATCGCCCACAATACCGCCCCAGAGAGTGTTATCCAGATCCAGCACCAGGGCTTTTTTGTTGCGGCCATACAGGGATTTGATGATGTTTGCCACGCTGTTTGCCAAAGACGGAATCGCATCCAGGCACATGGCGTACTTGTACATATGCCAGAAGAACGCATCCCCCCAGGCAGTCAGGCCGTAATCTGCGCTGAGATAGTCAATATCATTGATATAAAAATCCTCATGCGCGGCGGCATAGGCGTAAAAGCGCTGGTTCAGGCGGCTGAGATAGTTGGAACGGCCATGCGGGTCCCAGATATCGCGGTTGCCCATCAGGCGGTAGTTGGGGCGGTCAAAGTTATTCTGGATGACAGGGCAGTGGAATTTGGCTTCCAGCGCCTGCCACATCTGCTCAAAGCGGCTGTACTCGGCATTCAGCATGGCGTCAATTTCCGCCTGCGGGGTGGCCGTTGTGGGGAAATTGATGATGTTGCGCCAGTTGGTGTGGATATAAATGACATCGGGGTTGAACCCATCCAGCTCCGGCGTGCCGAACATGGCGTCCTGCCAATATTGGCCATACTCGCTCTGGTAGAACTCCGCCTGAATGCCGTATTGCAACAAAAACAGGCCCAGCTGGTCTGCCACCTCGTTGGTGGTGGAACCACCCAGGATGGCGATGCGCTTTTGCAGCGGGTGCGGGTTTTGGGCCAGCAGTTCCTTGCGCAGGCGGCGCTTTTTGCGCAGCAGCGTTTCGGTATCCAGCGGGTAGTTAAAACAATCCATATCGGCGCTTCCTTATAAATAAAAATTCAGGGGCTTACAGCTTCTGCAGGGCTTCTTCCAGCGTAATGGCGATCTGGTCCGGGCAGCTGGTGGGCTTGGAGCCGCACAGGGTGCCTTTCATGCGCTCAATGGCGTCCTCAGCTTTCATGCCTTTCAGCAGCTGGCAGATGCCTTTCAGGTTGCCGTTGCAGCCCCCCAGCACTTCAACAGATTCAATGGTATGGTCAGGGTTCAGTTCTACTTTGGTCATCACCGAGCAGGTGCCCTTATTGCGGCGTTCGTAAGTCATAATCGTTTGCTCCTTTTTATTTTCTTGCTCCGTTTTGTTTTTTGCTGTTGGTTGCTTTAGGCAATACCGCATAATTCTAAGTGCCGATACGGCGAGCGAGGTGCGGCAGCTGCTAA
>OBIA01001264.1_pt1 | contig 12757 bp, 7 predicted proteins | sample 1519911 | NCBI WGS metagenome assembly OBIA01 (sample SAMN04209236, study PRJEB22552) | human gut metagenome | biome: gut; material: feces | host: Homo sapiens | place: USA: Oklahoma | reverse complement strand
CTCGAACCTATGACCCTCTGCTTGTAAGGCAGATGCTCTCCCAGCTGAGCTATGATCCCATATATTTTGTCGTTTCTCTTGAACCGACTTCGTTAGTATAGCATTGGTTTTTTGGAAAGTCAACTGTTTTTTTGATTTTTTCAAATTTTTTCTACAATTTCTTCTATAACCGGAATAAATCAAAATCGCTGTGCGTTAATCTGATTCAAAAAAAGCCCCGCAAACACAAGGCCTGCGGGGCTTTTTTGAAAATATTATACGATTCCCTGAGCTGTCATAGCATCTACAACTTTTTCAAATCCTGCAATGTTAGCTCCGGCAACATAGTTACCTTCCATTCCGTAACGTTTTGCAGCATCATCCATATTGTGGCAGATGTTTACCATGATGTTTTTCAGTTTTGCATCTACTTCATCAAATGTCCAGCTCAGTCTCTCACTATTCTGTGACATCTCAAGTGCAGATGTAGCAACACCACCAGCGTTTGCAGCTTTACCAGGTGCAAAGATCACACCATTCTCCTGCAGATACTGTGTTGCTTCTAATGTAGTAGGCATGTTAGCACCTTCGCATACAGCTACGCATCCATTAGCAACTAACTGTTTTGCATCTTCAAGGTGAAGTTCGTTCTGTGTAGCACATGGAAGAGCAAGGTCAACCTTAACAGACCATACACCGCGTCCTTCATGATATTCTGAATTAGGACGGTAGTTCTTGTACTCTGTCAGTCTTGCACGTTTTACTTCCTTGATTTCTTTTAATGCTGCAACGTCGATTCCGTCCGGATCATATACCCATCCTGTAGAATCACTTGCTGTTACAACTTTCGCTCCAAGCTGCTGAGCTTTCTGGATTGCATAGATTGCAACGTTACCAGCTCCGGAAACTGCAACTGTCATTCCCTTGATGTCTTTTCCGTTGATCTTTAATAATTCTTCTGTTAAGTAGAGAAGTCCATATCCTGTAGCTTCTGTTCTTGCTAAAGATCCGCCGTAGCTTAATCCTTTTCCTGTCAGAACACCTTCATACAGGCCTCTGATTCTCTTGTACTGACCGAACATGTAACCAATCTCTCTTGCACCTGTTCCGATGTCTCCTGCAGGAACATCTGTGTCAGCTCCGATATATTTGCAAAGTTCTGTCATAAAGCTCTGGCAGAATGCCATTACTTCTCTGTCTGATTTTCCCTTAGGATCGAAGTCAGAACCACCTTTACCTCCGCCGATCGGAAGTCCTGTCAGTGAGTTCTTGAAGATCTGCTCAAATCCAAGGAATTTGATGATACCAAGGTTTACAGATGGGTGCAGACGTAATCCTCCTTTGTATGGTCCGATTGCGCTGTTAAACTGTACACGGTATCCTGTATTAACCTGAACCTGTCCTTTATCGTCTACCCATGGAACACGGAATTTGATCTGTCTTTCAGGTTCAACAAGTCTTTCAAGAAGAGCGTCTTTTCTGAATTTCTCCTCGTTAGCCTCTACAACAACTCTTAATGACTCTAATACCTCTTTTACTGCCTGGTGGAATTCTGGCTCTGCAGGATTCTTAGCTACTACTTTCTCTAGTACTTCATCAACATATGACATAGCTTTCTACCTCCTAAATAATATACGTATCCTTTTCAAAGGCATACTTTACTATAAAAAAACAGATGACTTACGCCATCTGTTTTTCCCTGACGCCTTTGTCCTTTACTATTGTAAAGCAAACAAGTGTATCTGGCAAGATATTTTTACAGTTTTTTGTTATTTTTGCAACTTTTTACAAAACCCTTGCAGATTTTGCAAGGGTTTTGTGCTTTTTCTTGTATTTTATTCATTTTTTTGAAACAGAACGCACTCTGAATTGCATTTATCACAATACATAGAATTCTGTTCTTCTCTCTGTCTGTTTCATTATCTGAAGTATTTTACTCCGGATTCAAAGATCTTCATATCCTGTTCTCCGTAAATGTTCATTGCCACGCTTCTGTTTCTTCTTTCTGAGTGTGCCATCTTGCCAAGTACACGTCCATCCGGGCTTGTAATACCTTCGATCGCACAGTAAGAACCGTTGACATTCCATTCTTCATCCATCGTGATATTTCCTTCCGGATCACAGTACTGTGTTGCAACCTGTCCATTTGCAAATAATCTGTCCAGCCATTCTTTATTTGCAACAAATCTTCCTTCTCCGTGAGATGCAGGGTTTGTATATACGCCGCCAAGCTCTGCCTCTCTAAGCCATGGAGATTTATTCGTTACCACTTTTGTATAGACCATCTTGGAGATATGGCGTCCAATCGTATTGTATGTAAGAGTCGGTGAATCCGGTAACTGTCCTGTGATTTTTCCACCTGGTACCAGACCAAGCTTGATCAGTGCCTGGAATCCGTTACAGATACCAAGTGCCAGTCCGTCACGCTCATTCAGTAATTTTTCTACTGCTTCTTTCATCTTCGCATTCTGGAATGCTGTTGCGAAGAATTTTGCTGATCCGTCTGGTTCATCACCAGCACTGAATCCGCCAGGGAACATGATGATCTGTGACTGTCCGATTGCTTTTTCGAATACTTCTACCGAATCAACGATATCAGATGCACTCATATTTCTGAATACCTTTGTGATCACCTTTGCTCCTGCTCTTTCAAATGCTTTCGCACTGTCATACTCACAGTTTGTTCCTGGCATTACCGGGATAAATACTGTTGGCTGCGCAATCTTGTGGCTGCAGATATAGATATCTGATGTATCATATAATCCTGTCTCCACCTTCTCGTCCTGTCCTTCCGCTCCGGAATTGGTCGGGAATACCTTTTCCAGCGTCTCTTCCCATGCAGATACTGCCTCTTCTAATGCGATCTTCACATCTTTATATTCGATTGCCGCATTATCTGTCACTTCACCGATCACGGTATAGGTAATTCCAAGTTCAGACACCTTATCTGCAGGTACTTCTGCAATGATATCTCCGAATGCCGGTGCAAATAAATCTCTTGCATCTACATTATGCTCAATCTTCACACCCATGCCGTTACCGAAAGCCATCTTGCTGACTGCTGCCGCGATACCATGTCTGTCTAATGCATAAGCTGCTACGATCTTGCCGCTGTGGATATCTTCGGTAAACTTACCATACTGATCCATAACCTTTCCGTATATAGGAATATCGTAATTATCCGTCTCAATGCGAAGCCATACCAGTTTATCTCCGGCTTTCTTAAGTTCCGGTGAAATAATGTCTTTCTCTTTTGCAATGTCTACTGCGAACGATACCAGTGTCGGCGGTACATCAATGTCTTCAAACGTTCCTGACATACTGTCTTTTCCGCCAATAGAAGGAAGTCCGTATCCAAGCTGTGCACTGTAAGCACCAAGAAGTGCCGCAAACGGCTGGCTCCATCTGTGTGGATCTTCTGTCATACGACGGAAGTATTCCTGGAATGTGAAACGGATCTTGCTGTAGTCACCGCCTGCTGCTACGATCTTTGCGATAGATTCTGTCACTGCATAGATTGCTCCGTGATATGGACTCCATGTTGACAGATATGGATCGAATCCGTAACTCATCATACTTACAGTATCGCAGTCTCCTGTTAATACCGGAAGTTTTGCCACCATTGCCTGTGTCTCTGTCTTCTGATATTTTCCACCATGCGGCATGAATACAGAAGCTGCTCCGATCGATCCGTCGAACATCTCTACCAGACCTTTCTGTGAGCATACATTCAGGTCTTTTAACATACCAAGCCATTTTTCTCTTACATCTTTCACATCTTCTCTTACAAGGATACTGTCTTTTCTGTTCGGAATGTCAACTGCTACCGTTGTCTCCTGGTGTGCTCCGTTGGTGTCAAGGAATGCACGTGAAAGATTTACAATCTCTTTTCCTCTCCATGAAAGTACCAGTCTTGGATCTTCTGTTACAACTGCTACTTTTGTTGCCTCCAGGTTCTCTTCGGATGCATATTTCATGAATTCATCTACATCTTTTGGATCTACAACAACTGCCATACGTTCCTGTGATTCAGAGATTGCGATCTCTGTTCCGTCAAGACCGGCATATTTCTTAGGCACTTTATCAAGATCGATCTGAAGTCCGTCTGCAAGTTCTCCGATAGCAACGGATACTCCGCCTGCACCGAAGTCGTTACATTTCTTGATCAGCTTACTGACTTCTTCTCTTCTGAATAATCTCTGGATCTTTCTTTCTGTAGGTGCATTACCTTTCTGTACTTCTGCTCCACAGGTCTCGATAGACTCTTCTGTATGTACTTTGGAAGATCCGGTTGCTCCACCGCATCCGTCACGTCCGGTACGTCCGCCGAGAAGGATAATGATATCTCCCGGATCCGAAGTTTCTCTGATGACTGCACGTCTTGGTGCTGCCCCGAGTACTGCTCCGATCTCCATACGTTTTGCAACATAATTCGGATGATAGATCTCTTTTACTGCTCCGGTTGCCAGTCCGATCTGGTTACCATAAGAGCTGTATCCGTGTGCTGCTTCTCTAACCAGTTTCTTCTGTGGGAGCTTTCCTTTTAATGTATCTTTTACAGATACGGTTGGATCAGCGGCTCCTGTAACACGCATTGCCTGGTATACATATGTACGTCCTGACAGTGGGTCACGGATGGCTCCTCCGAGGCAGGTAGCAGCTCCACCGAATGGCTCGATCTCTGTCGGATGGTTATGTGTCTCGTTCTTAAAGTTTACAAGCCACTCTTCTTCCACTCCGTCTACCTCGATCGGAACAACGATACTGCATGCATTGATCTCATCAGACTCTTCCTGATCCTGTAACTTTCCTTCACGTTTTAATTTTCTCATTGCCATCAGTGCAAGATCCATCAGGCAGACAAACTTATCTTCTCTTCCTTTGAAAATCTCACTGTGGTCAGCGATATACTGTTTATAAGTTGCTTCCATCGGCTCTCTGTAATCACCATCGCCGAACGAAACATCTGTAAGTTCTGTCGAGAATGTTGTATGACGGCAGTGATCTGACCAGTAGGTATCCAGAACACGGATCTCTGTCATAGAAGGATCTCTGTCTTCTTCTGACGCAAAATAATTCTGGATATGCTGGAAATCCTTAAATGTCATGGCAAGTCCGAGAGAATCGTATAATTCTTTCAGTTTGCTTTCTTCCATATCTTTAAATCCGTCAAAGATCTTTACATCTGCCGGCTCATCGAATACAGTAACCAGTGTCTCCGGTTTTTCTTCCTGTGCTTCTCTGGAATCTACAGGGTTAATACAATGCTCTTTGATTGCTTCGAATTCTTCATCCGAAACAGTTCCGTTTCCACCATGGATTACGTAAGTAGTCGCAGTACGGATTACCGGCTGCTCGTCTTCTTTGATAAACTGAATACACTGCACAGCGGAATCTGCTCTTTGATCAAACTGTCCCGGAAGAAATTCTACGGAAAAGATCTTGCTTCTTTCTTCTGCCTGAAATTCTTCTTTATATAATGTATCTACAGGTGGTTCAGAAAAGATGCCGTTACATGCTTTCTCAAATGTCTCATCCGATACGTTTTCCACATCGTAACGGATCAGTACACGGACGCTGTCTACGTCTTTGATTCCAAGATAGCTTCGGATCTCGGTCTTAAGTTCCTTTGCCTGTACATCAAATCCTGATTTTTTCTCCACGTACACTCTTTTTACATTGCTCATAAGTAATCCTCCACAAATGAATTTTTACACATTTTCTATTGTTAGTATAACACAACAATCATTATTTAATACAATTAATATATCTAAACACTTTTATAACTCACACTTATTAATCAACTTTTTTCTCTTCCTTTTTGCAATTATTTTTTCCAAAAAACAATACAATCCATATCAGAAGCAGCACTCCACCAAACACTTCACTGATGCGGATCACCATATCCGAAAAGAATCCTTCCGGCAGCATCCGTATCATATAATCCGTCTCCGGGTCGAATACCCACAGATTATTGGTAAAAAACAGCTTATGAAAAATCGTAAAACACGTTGTAAAATCTACACGGAATGCAATCCCCAGCAGTACGCCTATGACCAGCCAGACACTCAGTGCGATCGAATATGTTCTGAAATACAGTCTCTTCCAGTCTTCTTCCCGTTTTCTCAGTACTGCCAGTATAACTGCAGCCACAGCCAGACAGATTACTCCGACTTTCATTCCTCCCAGGAACAGATTCCTGACATCACGCATATGCAGCCGGTCTCTTTCATTAAAGAAATCCTGCTCTCTTCCTTCCACTGTCGTCACAACCGACAGCTCCTCCTCTTTCCCGATCAGATAATTCATCATATGTTCTGTCACATACATGACATGGTCTATGCTCATATCCAGATCTTCCGTCACTTCATAGCGTTGATATTCTTTTTTATAAAACCTGTAATTACTGTCTCCATATACGGCCAGCCATATACTAAATATCAGTGCTGCCATCACTGCACACATCATGGCCGTAACAGATATGATCGTTGTTAGCTTCTTCAAGTCTTTTTCCTCCTGCTTTTCATTATTATAACACTTCTATTTATAAATACGGTTGTAATTTTTTTTCATTTCACTTATAATACAGTTAAGATTCATTAGGAGGACTTATCATGGATATTAACTATGAATTATATAAAGTATTTTACTATGTAGCTTCCACCTTAAGCTTTTCGGAAGCCTCCAAGCAATTGTTCATCTCACAGTCGGCTGTCAGCCAGTCCATCAAGGCACTGGAGAAGAAGCTGGATCAGACCTTATTCATCCGGAGTACCAAGAAAGTCCGTCTTACTACCGAAGGCGAGATCCTTCTGCGCCACATCGAACCGGCGATCAGCCTGATCAAGCGCGGCGAAAGCCAGCTCCTCGATGTCGGCGCACGCGGAGGACAGCTTCATATCGGAGCCAGTGACACGATCTGCCGGTATTTTCTGGTACCTTATCTGGAACGTTTCCACCGGGAATTTCCCGGAGCGCATATCAAAGTTACCAATGCGACATCCATTCGCTGTGTAGAACTCCTTGAGACCGGACAGGTGGATCTGATCGTTGTCAATTCACCGAATGCTTATCTCGGGAATGTTCCGAATGTAAAAAAAATCAAAGATTTTCAGGATGTATTTATCGCAGACAAGGCATTTGAGGAATTAAAAGGAAAGAAGCTCTCTTTCAAAGAACTTCTGAACTATCCAATCCTTATGCTGGACAGAAAAAGTACAACCAGTGAATATCTGCACAATCTGTTTCTTCAGAACCAGCTGGATCTGGTTCCGGAGATTGAACTCAGCAGTAATGATCTTCTCATTGACCTTGCCCGCATCGGACTTGGAATTGCATTTATTCCGGATTTCTGCCTTTCCCAGACCTCCGATTCGGATTCGCTTTTCATTGTCGAGACAAAAGAAGTACTTCCGGAAAGGGAGCTTGTCATCGCATATAACGAAAAAGTCCCGATATCCAAAGCCGCGCAGGAATTTTTATCTTATTTTTAATACATCTTTCGGATGCATGATGGAAAATACCATAGGAGCATATGTTCCTCATGGTATTTTTCTTTTTAATGCTGCTTATTTCGTATCTGTCTGTTCTTCCGCCTTCCAGAATTTTGCAATCTTTTCTTCAATATTTTCACTGTTACAGATCTGGAAATCATTCCACTCCCTCGGGAACACCTCCTGGCACTGTCTGTCCATAAACCGGTCATCCAACAGTGTGATCACACCTCTGTCCTGATCGGTCCGGATAACTCTTCCTGCGGACTGTAACACCTTATTCATCCCCGGATACAGGTAAGCATAATCGAATCCGTTCAGATTCTTCCGGTCGAAATAATACTTTAAAAGTTCCCGTTCCAGGCACACTTGCGGAAGTCCTGTCCCGATGATCATTGCCCCGATCAGTTTATCTTCCGTCAGATCAATTCCCTCTGAAAAGACACCACCCATCACACAGAAACCGATCAGGCTGTGTGCTCTTTCCTGTTCGAATTTTTTCAGGAATTCTTCCCGTTCCTGCTCCGTCATATATTGGGACTGTACTACAACTTCAATCTGTTCCTGTGGCAATTCCATGAATACTTCCCAGACTTTTTCCAGAAATCGATAAGACGGGAAAAACACAATATAATTCCCTGTTCTTCCTTTTATCACATGCATCACGTATTCTGCATACTTCCGGTACATCTCCGGTCCTCGCCTGGTATACTTCGTGCTGACATCATTTCCCAGAAGCAATAATCTTTTGCCTGGTTCAAATGGAGATTCCGCATAGATTGCATAGTCTTCCTTTGTTGTAGATAACAGTTTTTTATAATAATTGATCGGAAGAAATGTTGCCGAAAATAATATCGTACTATTTGCTTTCCCCATATATTCCTGCAGACATCCTGCCGGATTGACACAGAACAGATGCAGGTAAAACTTTCCTTCTTCACTAAGTTCTGAATAGATCAGATAATTTTCATCCTGCCGGTCATGAATATATATGAAATTACGGATACCAAAGTAAAACTCCAGCACCTCTTTCCGTATCACTTCATCTTTACAGTCTTCTATAAACTCTTCCAGCTTCGTCATCAAAGACAGAAGTTTAATATACACATGTGACACACTGTTCAGTATCTGGCAGCCGTCACATTCTCTTTTCAATTCCAGAAGCTGCTTATTGCAGCTCTCCAACGCCGAGACAAGTTTCGGTTCCCCGTATTTTACCAGCTTTTTGATCTTCAGAAAATCCTCCTTGCAAATACTGCTGCTGTACATTGTCCTGCCGCGTTCTACCAAATTGTGTGCCTCATCGATCAGGAACAGGTATTCTCCTTTGACGCCGTCTCCGAAAAAGCGTTTCAGATGTGCATTTGGATCAAAAACATAATTATAATCACATATAACAGCGTCTACCCACTGCGATACATCCAGTGCCATTTCAAATGGACATACATTCCATTTTCTTGCCTGTTCTTCCAATACTTCCCGACTCATCTCGTCTGTCGATGTGAGCAGTTCATAAACGGCATCATTTACACGGTCAAAATGCCCTTTTGCATATGGACACACATCCGGATTACAGATGGTTTCTTCACAGAAACAGATTTTTTCTTTTGCCGTCAATGTAATGACCTTCATCTTCAGATCCTGTTCTCTCAGAATCGCGAATGCCTGACTTGCCACCGTTCTGGTAATCGTCCTGGCCGTCAGATAAAAAATCTTTTCTCCCAGTTCTTCCCCGACAGCTTTCACCGCCGGAAATACGGCCGCCATCGTCTTGCCGACTCCGGTAGGTGCCTGGATGAATAATTTCTTTTTTCTTAAAATGGTCCGATATACGGACTCAACCAGTTTCTTCTGTCCATCTCTATATTCGAATGGAAATTCTACGGTTTTAATGGAAGCATTTCTCTTTGCTCTCCATGTCATCTGGTATCTTGCCCATTTTTCATATTCAGATACCAGCTTTTCGAACCATTTCTTAAGTTCTGCCCGGGTATATGTCTCGCGGAATCTGCGGATCTCTTCGGTATCCAGATTACAATACGTCATCTGCACTCCGATCTCTTCCAGATTATTTTGTTCTGCATAAATATATGCATAGCATTTTGCCTGTGCCAGATGCAAAAGCTGTGGCTCTTCCAGACGTTTCAGATCTTTAAATACACCTTTGATCTCGTCGACCACCACACGCTTCGGAAGTTCTATGATTCCGTCCGCTCTTCCTTCTACACTCAGGATAAATCCATCACATGGGATCTGATATCTTAACGGAACTTCTGCACGGTACTCTGCCCCCTGCTGTCTCTGGATTTTCCGGTGTATGCGGCTGCCCTGCTGCATAGCATCCTTATCTGCCCCTCCGGTCCGGTTGTCAATATCTCCATGTCTTAATATAAATTCCACCAGATTCCGCACCGAAATGCGGATACACGGCTGTTCCAGATTCATGATCTGCTTTCCCCCAATCGTTCTTCATACATCGATCGAATCGCTCCCGTCATCCCTGCGATCACATCGATCACCGTCATGATATCTCCGCTCCGATTCTTCTGGTAAGCGTGGTAGCTTCCCTGGATACAATAGCTGAGCATCACATTCATTGCTGTATCTTCTTTCAATTCCGGGTATTTTTCAAAGATCATCTGCTTGATGCTCCGCTCGATACTATCCGCAAAATGATTCGCCTGACTGCCGGAAAATAAAATCGCCGTCAGGGAATTCTGCGATACATAAGCCATCAGAAGTTCCCGTGCAAACTCTGCCGGATGCTCCAGCAGATATTCCGGATGCTGGATACTGTTCGCAATCGACTGTACTACTTCTTCTTCCATCGCATCTGACAAATCGTAGATATCTTTATAATGCGCATAAAAGGTAGACTTATTGATTCTTGCGCTTTCACATAGTTCTTTTACTGTTATCTTTTCCAAAGGTTTCCTGGAACGCAGTTCGATAAATGCGTTCTTGATTCCCCGCTCTGTTTTCTCAATTCTAAGATCCATCTTACCTCCCATTTCCCAACACTTTCTCATATTCGTCGGTTATCCATCCTTTCGTCGGTTTTGTTGGTGGATACCTCCTCGCATTTTTCTTATAATATGATTATAAATCAAAAAAGCAACTACTGTCCATTATCTTTTCGACAGTTAATCTTTTACGTTGCATTTTCACGGAGGTTAATATGGATTTTTACGGATTTTACACAGGAAAAATATTCGACGCTTATGAATTTCTCGGCGCACACCCGGACAAAGACGGAACCACATTCCGTACCTTTGCACCTGCCGCATCACGCATTACAGTCATTGGGGAATTTAACGACTGGCAGGAATGGGAACTGAACAAAACTTATGACGGCAATTTTTGGGAATGCTATGCCAGGGGAGCAAAACCGGGTATGATGTACAAATACCGCATTTACAGACAGGACGGAAGCTGCGTGGAGCACTGCGATCCTTATGGCTTCGGCATGGAACTGCGCCCGGCCTTTGCTTCCATCATCCGCGATCTGTCCCACTATAAATTCAAAGACAGCAAATGGATGCAGAAGCGTTCGGTATGCAAGGACAAGCCGCTGAACATCTATGAACTGCATTTCGGATCATTTAAAAAGCCTTCTGAAAAAGCAGACGACTGGTATACTTATGTGGAAATGATCGATATCCTGATTCCTTATCTGAAAGAAAATGATTACAATTATATTGAGATTATGCCGCTCAGCGAACATCCATGTGATGAATCCTGGGGATATCAGAACACCGGATTCTTCAGTCCGACCGCCCGCTACGGAACTGCCGAAGAACTGATGAAATTCATTGATGCCTGCCACAAGAACGACATCGGTGTGATCATGGATTTCGTGCCGGTACATTTTGCCGTTGATCACTATGCACTGGCCGATTATGACGGAACTTCACTTTATGAATATCCACATCAGGATGTTGGTGTCAGCGAATGGGGAAGCTGCAACTTCATGCATTCCAGAGGCGAGGTTCGAAGCTTCCTGCAGTCTGCTGCGAACTACTGGTTAAGCGTATATCATGTGGACGGAATCCGTATGGATGCAATCAGCCGTATCATTTACTGGCAGGGTGAACCGGCAAGAGGTGTCAACAATAATGCAGTAGACTTTATTCGTGAAATGAACCGCGGATTAAAAACACTGCACCCGACAGTTATGCTCTCTGCCGAGGATTCTACTTCTTTCGAAGGCGTAACAAAACCTGCTGATCAGGGCGGACTTGGATTCGATTACAAATGGGATATGGGCTGGATGAACGATACACTTGACTACTTCCGCACCGCACCGGAATACAGAAGCCGCGATTATCACAAGCTTACGTTCTCCATGATGTACTATTATAACGATGATTTCCTTCTTCCGCTTTCACATGACGAGGTGGTTCACGGAAAGGCAACCATCGCCCAGAAAATGCATGGAGAATACGAAGAGAAATTCCCACAGGCACGTGCCTTCTATATGTACATGTATGCACATCCTGGGAAGAAATTAAACTTCATGGGGAATGAGATTGGACAGCTCCGTGAATGGGATGAAAAACGTGAACAGGACTGGGATATCCTGAAGTATCCAATTCACGATGCATTCCATCACTTCATGCAGAAACTGAATCATCTGTATATGACAACTCCGGCTCTTTCCGCAAAAGACTATGAAAACGCCGGCTTCCATTGGCTGGACTGTCATCAGGAAGAACGCTGTATCTACGCTTTTGAAAGAACGGATGGCAAAGAACGTATTGCCGCTGTCTTTAATTTCTCGGATGAGAATCAGGAAGGATATGAGCTTCCAATAACGGATGCAAAGGAACTGGAAGTGATTCTGGCTAGTGATGATGTAATATTTGGAGGAAGTAAGAAGTATACGAAGAAGAAAGTGAAGGTTACGGATGGGAAAGCTGTGCTGGATCTTTCGGCGTATTCAGCAGTGTATTTTGGGATTTAATTTATTAACGGGGAAGCGACCTCTCAGTCCTTGAAGGAAACAATAGATAAGGCTTCTTGTTCAGGTTCCATACCATAAGAAACACTAAGAGAGTCAGAATCACCTAAAAGCAAAGGAACTACGCTCAAACTCGGCGTTCGCCTCAAACACGTTCGCTTCGTTCCTTTAACGGTGCTTCTGACTCTCTAATTGTTTCTAACGGCATTCCACATTCACAATAATCCTTATCTATTGTTTCCTTCAAGTCGTGACTGGCAGCGAATGTTAATAAATAAAATGCCCGGAAGTGTAACCCGGTGGAAGCCACTACGGTTACGCATTT
>OBIA01001229.1_pt1 | contig 12995 bp, 8 predicted proteins | sample 1519911 | NCBI WGS metagenome assembly OBIA01 (sample SAMN04209236, study PRJEB22552) | human gut metagenome | biome: gut; material: feces | host: Homo sapiens | place: USA: Oklahoma | reverse complement strand
GCCACTTTAGATAGCAATATCTATCGGGGATTAAAGGTCGGAGGTGTAATCCGTTAGTACGACTGGGCAGTTACAAGCCCATGACCTTTAGGTCGTGGGTAGTTGACAATAAATATGCGTCCTTTCTAGGCTTAGTGTACGGTTGTGTCATGAATATTTGTCAAGGACATAGTACACTAGTAAGCATTTTTATTGACAAATCCTTTAAATACAGTAAGGAATAAAATCTTGATATCAAAAGAAAGTGTCCAGTTTTCAATATAGAAAATATCATGTTCAATACGTCCTTCAATAGAAGTATCTCCACGAAAACCACAAACCTGTGCCCAACCGGTCATGCCGGGACGAACCTGGTGCTTTATCATATAGCGTGGAATCTCTTCTTTGAACTTTTCAACGAAAAGAGGGCGCTCAGGGCGAGGTCCGATCAGACTCATATCTCCTTTTAATACATTAAAAAGCTGAGGAAGTTCATCAAGGCTGGTCTTACGGATGATCTTTCCTACTGGTGTGACACGAGGGTCGTTATGAACAGTCCAGGCCTTTTGTTCTTTTGAAGCAGACTGTACACCCATAGAACGGAACTTGTACATTTTAAAAGGTTTGTTATGAAGACCGACTCTTTCCTGACAAAAAATAATCGGGCCCGGAGAACTCTTCTTTACAAGGACGGCAACAACAGCCATAATCGGTGAAAAGAGAATGATGCATACGAGAGATCCGACAATATCCATCAGACGCTTGATACACTTATTCACTGTATTTGTAAGAGGAACATTACGGATATTAATAACCGGAAGTCCATTTAGGTCTTCTGTTACCGGGTTAGTAGAAATAAACTTATAATAATCCGGGACGAACTTGGTATGCACGCCAGACTTCTCACAGACAGCAACCATTTCCCCAAGCTTATAATATTCCTTCAGGCTTAATGCGATAGCCACTTCATCCATGGAAGTATTCTGCAAAAACTTTTCAACATCTTTTAATTTACCAATACAGAAGGTATTACGATAAGAAAAATCCGATCGGAGATTATCATCGAAAATACCATGGATCGTATATCCCCACTGCGGATTGGACTTAATACGATCAATATAAGCTTCTGCAGCAGCACTGAATCCAATAACAACAACGTGCTTAAGGTTATATCCTTTCCGGCGGGTCCTTTCTAATGCATAACGGATCGCTGCACGTTCTGCAATTGTAAGAAGCATGGAAAGTACATAGAACATTAGTTGAAGACTTCTTGAGACGTGTGGAATCTTCATAAATATAATATATATAAAGAAGAAAACCATTCCAATGGAGTTTGCCTTAACAAGATTGGCATACTCGGCAGTCTGATTCTGAAATCTTTTTGGTTTATATAAGTTAAACTTTGCATATAAAATAAGGTATACAGGAATTAGAACGAGAAGTATACCTTGGTATTGCCATAGCTGTCTCCAGTAACCAAAACGAGGAAAAATATCCTTGAAAAGAGGACATATATATCGAATATAGTAACTAAGACAGAACGAACAATAAATAACCAGTGCGTCTAAAACAACGTGAAACCGGTTAAGATATTTTTGATTCTCTTTAATCATAAAAGTGTACCTCCATCACCAGTAAAGTTATGTATATATATTACTGGGATAATTTTCTAACTTATTATACAATAGAATAAGTCATTCTACAAGGTCAATTCTTTTCGCCGATTTACGAAAAAAGTGTGAAAACATACAAAAAGGGTATAAATCCATAATTTTGCCATAAATACAACACAAATTCATCACACATCGTTGCTAATATAAGGTTACAAACTTAGAGAAAGGGGAAAACATTATGAACGAATTTGAAAATAATAACGGATTCCATAATGAGAATGTAGAGAACAATCCGATAAATGAAGTAAATAGTAATGAAGAATATAGTAACGGAGAGCTTACTGTAGATGTAACACCGACAGAAGAAACGGCAGTACATGAGCAGGCAGAAAGTCATAGATATTCTTATAAAGAACAGGGAACCGGCGGAAATTCCAGTCGATATGATTATGGCGATGACAGTCATTATGGTAACTCTTATAGCGATAGTTATAATGACAATTATAGCAATACTTACAATAATAACAGCAATTATTATAGTAACATTCCACCAGAACCGGATAAGAGACGAAGAAAAAGAAAGAATGACGATAAGAATAAAAATGGAAGTGGAATAGGTAAAAAGATTGCAAAGCTGGTTGCTTCCGCAGCAATTTTTGGTCTTGTAGCAGGAACTTGCTTTGTTGGTGTTTCTGTAGTAAAGGATAAGTTTTATCCTTCCACTGCAGATAAGATTGAGACAACATCAGGAACAACAAGTTCTAAGAAAGAGACTTCTTCCGGAAGTGGTTCAAACAGCCAGAATGTTGCAAGTGTAGTTAATGAAGTAATGCCATCCGTTGTATCTATTACAAGTACGATTCAGTCTTCAAACTACTATGGATTTGGAACGCAGGAATCAGAAGGAGCCGGTTCTGGATTTATTATTGCAAAGACAAAAGATTCCCTTATGATCGCGACAAATAATCACGTAGTATCTGATGCAACATCTCTTACTGTAGGCTTTGTAGATGATACAACAGCAAAAGCTACAGTTGTAGGAACAGATTCCAGTGCAGACCTTGCAGTTATTTCTGTAAAGATAAAAGATATCAAAGATGCTACTGCATCAAAGATTAAAGTTGCAACACTTGGAAGTTCTGATGATTTAAAAGTAGGAGAAGAAGTTGTAGCAATCGGTAATGCATTAGGATATGGCCAGTCTGTTACGACAGGTGTAGTCAGTGCAAAGAATCGAGAAGTATCTTTAACAGATGGCACAATGAATCTTTTACAGACAGATGCAGCAATTAACCCTGGTAACAGCGGTGGTGTACTTATCAACATGGATGGTCAGGTAGTTGGTATCAACAACGCCAAACTAGAAGATACATCAGTAGAAGGTATGGGATATGCCATCCCGATCACAACAGCCAAGACAATTTTAACAGACTTAATGAATGCCGGCAGCGTAAGCACAAAGGATGCTGCATTCCTTGGAGTAGTAGGACGTGATATTAACGAATCTTATTCAAGTGCCCTTGGAATTCCAAGCGGAATTTACGTATCCCAGGTAGTAAGCGGTTCTCCGGCAGAAAAGGCAGGAATCTCAGCAGGAGATGTTATTGTGAAGTTTGAAGGTAACAACGTTTCTACTATGTCTGGCTTAAAAGAAAAGCTTGCGATCAAGAAAGCAAATACAAAGGTTAAGATTACATTTAAGAGAGCAAATCAGAGCGGAACTTACGAAGAAAAAACAGTAACAGTAACACTTGGTAAAAAGAGTGATTTCAAAAATGTAACAACGGATAATTCCAGTGACAGCAGCGAGTCCAACGATAGCTCTAACAATGGAAATTCTAACGGAAACTCCAATAATGGAAACAATAACGGAAATTCAGGAAACAGCAATGGCAATTCTGGTAATGGTGGTTATGGATATGACAATGGCAATGGTGGAAACAGCAGTGACGGCTATATGAATCCATATGACTATTTCTTTGGAAATAATTATTAAATAAAAAGTGTTTTTCTGTATCCAAAGTCAGAAAGTTAAAATCTGCGATATTATAAAAATGCACCTTAGAGCAAGTTCAAACTGCAGCTGAGCAGTTTGGACGAAGTGATACGAAGCATTTTATAATATCGCAGATTTTAACTTTCGTCTCTTTTTTCAAAAAACACTTGACATCTCATTTCACCCATGATATGATACCGAAGTATGAACGCCGAAGACAGCAGGTGCCGTAAGGCATAAAGTGAGAACACCTGCCGAGGAAGTTATATTCAGATATTTTTATTCTTAGAATATTTCTGCTCTTTGTCTTTGGACAGAGAGTTTTTTTATTTCATCGAAAGATGATCTGACGGCGGTACACACAAATATTTAAGGAGGTGCACCAGGAAGATGGCTAAAGTAGAATTAAAACAGCCTATTGTTGACGAGATTAAGGCTCAGCTTGACGGAGCGAAATCTATGGTAGTTGTAGATTACCGTGGAATTTCCGTAGCTGATGTAACAGAACTTCGTAAACAGTGTCGTGAAGCAGGTGTTGTTTATAAAGTTTATAAGAACACTATGGTAAAACGTGCTGTAGAAGGTACAGAATTCGAAGGCGTTGTAAAAGATTTGGAAGGAACAAACGCATTTGCAATTTCCAAAGAAGATGCAACAGCTCCAGCAAGAATCGTTGCTAACTTTATTAAGAAAGCAAAATGCTGTGAGTTAAAGAGCGGTGTTGTAGAAGGTACTTACTACGATGCAGCAGGTATTGCAACAATCGCAACTATCCCATCAAGAGACGAACTTATCGCCAAATTTATGGGAAGCATTCAGTCCCCAATTACAAACTTTGCCCGCGTAATCAAACAGATCGCAGAGCAGAAAGATGGTGGAGCTGCAGAATCCGAAGCAGCAGCTGAATAATTAATATTATAATATAAAGATTTATGGAGGGAAATAAGATGACAACTCAGGAAATTATTGAAGTTATTAAAGGTTTATCCGTATTAGAATTAAATGATTTAGTAAAAGCTTGTGAAGAAGAATTTGGTGTATCCGCAGCAGCAGGTGTTGTAGTTGCAGCAGGAGCAGGTGCTGGAGAAGCAGCAGAAGAAAAGACTGAATTCGACGTTGAGTTAACAGAAGTTGGCGGACAGAAAGTTAAAGTTATCAAAGTTGTTCGTGAAATCACAGGATTAGGATTAAAAGAAGCTAAAGCTGTAGTTGATGGTGCTCCTAAGGCACTTAAAGAAGCAGTTTCTAAAGAAGAAGCTGAGGACATCAAGAAACAGTTAGAAGAAGTTGGAGCTAAAGTTACAGTTAAATAATTGTATTTTTCCAATATTTAATTTCTTGAATGAACGCTCGGAGGGTGTAAGCTCTCCGAGCGTTTTTCGTTTATGCAGCTTGGAGGTATATGATGAGTAAAAAATGCCCTTATGAAAAGAAATGTGGCGGTTGTCAGTATATTGATCTGCCTTATGAAGAACAATTAAAAAAGAAGCAGAAAGAGACGAATAAACTTTTAAGCAGTTTTGGAAAAGTAAAGCCGATCATCGGAATGAAAGATCCATGGCATTACAGAAATAAAGTGCATGGTGTTGTAGCAGGAGACCGTCATGGAAACTGCTTTACAGGAATTTATGAGAATCGAAGCCACCGTGTTATTCGTGTAGATTCCTGCCTGATCGAGAATCAGAAGGCAGATGCTATTATGAATACAGTAACTTCTCTTATGAAGTCATTTAAAATGCGTCCTTACAATGAGGATACCGGATATGGCTTTTTACGTCATATTTTAGTTCGAACCGGCTATCATACTGGACAGATTATGGTTGTTTTAGTTACTGCATCTCCGGTATTCCCATCAAAGAATAATTTTGTCAAAGCGCTTAGAAAAGAACATCCGGAAATTACGACAATCGTGGCAAATGTAAATAATAGAAATACGAGTATGGTTCTTGGTGATAAACAGCAGATTCTTTACGGAAAAGGATATATCGAGGATGTACTTTGTGGAAAGACTTTCCGTATCTCATCTAAGTCATTTTATCAGGTAAATCCAGTACAGACAGAAGTGCTTTATAATAAAGCGATTGAATTTGCAGGACTTACCGGAAAAGAAAGAGTGATTGATGCTTACAGTGGAATTGGTACGATTGGAATGGTGGCGAGTGATCATGCCGGAGAAGTCATTTCTGTAGAATTAAATGGAGATGCTGTCCGAGATGCCGTTTTTAATGCGAAGCAGAATAAAGTAAAAAATATTCGTTTTTATAAAGAAGATGCCGGAGATTTCATGGTAAAAATGGCATCACATAAAGAAAAAGCAGATGTAGTATTTATGGATCCTCCGCGTGCCGGAAGTGATAAAAAATTCTTAGATTCACTTCTTCGCTTAAAGCCAAAGAAAATTGTCTATATTTCCTGTAATCCGGAAACACTTGCTCGTGATTTAAAACATCTTACAGGGAATGGATATAGTGTTAGACAGATTCAGCCTGTAGATATGTTCCCTTCGACCGGTCATATAGAGACGGTTGTGTTAATACAGAGAAAGACTATGTAGAATCCTTGAATTTAAGTGCTCTGTGGGAATTTGTAGTTTCAAAATAGCAGGAGAAAATCAGCGAGAAAAAATAGTCAGAAAAAAGAAATACTGGCATATCCCAGATGCGGCTTCGGAGCGTGTTTAAGATGCGAACGAGCATTTTAAACACAGCGACTATAGAGCAGATGGGATATGCCAGTATTTCTTTTTTCGTCTACACGAAATCTACAATTATTATTTTGTCTTCACAGTTTTTATTGCAGACCATTTTGATGTAGCTGTCTGATATCCGGCTTCTGTATATACGGCGCGGATGCGGACTTTATATCTTGTTTTCTTTTTCAGTTTCTTAAGCTGAGCAGATGTGATCTTAGCCTTGGAAACTTTAATTGTTTTTGTAGCTTTTTTGTTACCGAATCCTTTTGTTGTGTACTGGATTTCATAACCGGTAGCTTTCTTAACTTTTTTCCATGTAACTTTTGCTTTGTTCTTTGTTGTTTTTCCAACTTTAAGAACTGGTTTGGAAAGTTTTACATTTGCTTTCTTTAATGCTGGTTTAGTAGCAGGTTTTTTATTTGTTGTTGTGCCTGGTTTAGAAGGTGTTGCAGGTTTAGAAGGAGTAACTGTTTTCTCTTTTAAGCCTGAAAGAGCTTCTGTAAGTTTTGTGTTTGCAGCATCAACAATTGCCTGTGTATTAGCGGATTTTGCTTCTTTTGCTTCTGTTAAAGCAGTCTGAAGTGCTTTCCAGGTTTCAGCAGTATATTTGCTGCTATCAAGTGCTTCTGCTTTTTTGATGGAAGCTTCAAGGATAGAAGTATTCAGCTGTACAGTTCCAGATACAGATGGGTAACCGGTTGATGTAAGCTCTATTGTGTAAGAAGCAGATTTGTCTGCAAATACAGGTGTGGAAGAACCATCTTTACCTTTAATTGCTGCATTGAAGTTAATGTTTCCGTCTGCATCAAATAAATCAGTAGCTTTAATTCCGCCTTTTCCTGTTTTTTCTACCCCATTAATTTTAATAGATGTAATATTATTTACATATTTTTTAAAGTTGACACCGGAAGGAAGAGTAACCTGATTATTTTTATTAATGGAGATATCTCCAGTCTTGTAGCCAGATTCTAATGTGAAGGAGGCTACAATATCAGAGTAAGTATCATCTGTAAATACCATAGAATAGGAACCCACACCAGTATTATCTGTAGCTTTTATCGTCAGAGTATTGTTTGCGTATGTATAATCTGTACCTTCTGTCAGGACAATTTTTCCCATACTTACGCTGCTTAAAGTATAATTAGAACCAGAAGGAACAGCAGCAGTATCAACAGAAACGGTTGCACCATCTTTAAAGTTATCGTTGGCGGTAGCTTTAATACTGTCGGATACAGCTAAAGTTTTACATTTTAAGTTAGTGTTGATCACAATATCAGCACCGTCTTTTACAAGATAAGTAACTTTTTTAATTGTTTTACCTTGTAAAGCTTCATGACGCTTATAATCAATTGTGTTTCCGTGTTTTTCTTTAAATCCCTTTGTTACGGCAAAGGAGAATTTTCCTCCGCCATAGATGTTTTCCAGATGTTCCATACCATATTTAGTACCATCTTCGTCTTCAACAATGATACCAAGTAAGGACTTTTTAGCATCTAAATTAGAAAGAGGGCTGTTTTCAGAGGTTACAGGATCTACTTCGTATTGTCCGTAGGAAGACTGTGTTTTGATAGTAAGTGTATCGGAAGTATCTTTGATAACTTCAGATTTCATAGCTGTCAAAGTACCATCACCATTTAAGATTTTATATTCAGATGGTGCTGTATCAGATAACTTCATAGAACCAATAATTTCCAATAATTTATTGCTGCATTTTTCGTTGTCGGAAATAGCCTTTTTCGCCTTTTCATATAATGAAGTTGGAACAGCAATATTTACGTCTTTTATACCGATAATAGAGCCACCCTGTCCGTTTGCATTATCTTCTGAATATGTACTAGAGAAGGAGGATTTGTATTTCTTAGTTGTTGCACTACTTACTGCATCATACATACCACTTTCGCGGTAAGAAGCTGCTTTATCGGAAGTGAGGTCTAAAGTAGTATCCTCTTTTACATTATTTAATTCTCCGTAATAGAAGTCTGCATAAGAAAGATTCGCTGTTCCGTATACATATTTATCAAGAGCATTTTTAGCGGCTGTAAGATGTTCAACTGCCTCATCGACCTCTGCCTGAGTAGGAGCTTCTTTTGCTAAAATGTCTTTTGCTTCCTTTAATTCTGTTTCGAAGCTATTCCAGCTCTTTTCTGTATAATCTGATTTATTTAAATCTTTAACAGAAGAAACAAGTTCGTTTAACTTAGTTGTATCGCCAGCGTTTGTGGAAGGTTTTACAATATTTGCATCGGTAGCTTCAAAGTTATATGTAGAATCAGCGTATCCAAGAGCATAAATAGTTAAGCTCCAGTAGCCAGTTCCGTCATATCCTTTTGGAAGCTGGCAGCGAATAGAATCTGTAAGACCTAACTGGATTCCCATACTTTTATGCATCCAGTTATCAGCAGCAAACTTTGTTCCGTAAGTGGCAAGTGCCTTAGAACGTGTGCTGTCCTTTCCATAGTAGGTCCATTTTACAGCCTGCATATGGGCTCCGAGGTCACCGTAACCAACATTGCTGTCAGTAGATTTCTGATTAAAGTCAACTCTGAGGAATTCGCCGTAGCTTCCTTTTGCAGGAACAACTCCACCAGTACCTTTAATGGCATCTAAGTCAACAGTTTTTAAAGAAGAATCTGCAAGGCCGGATGTTGTACCATCGTTCTTTCTTGCACTGAAAGAATAAGAACCATCCGCATTTTTAGTTACAGTTTTTAAACCATTTGTATTTGCATTAACAGATGCAGTAGCCTGGTAAGACTGTAACTGGTCCTCCCTGTAACCACCAGCTAAAGTGGCACCATTTTTAACAACAGCATACTGTTTTGAAAAATCTTCGAAATCGGCAACTTTTACTGCGACTGGAACATATTTGATTCCAGTAACCTGATAATGCTCAATCTTTTTAGTAGAACCATCGGAAAGAGTGATTACTCCTCTTGAAAGGCCGACTTCACTGCCGTTTGTCAGAACAACTGTTGACTTGTCTTTCCAGTAGGATAAAGAATAGGAAGTTCCGTCTTCATCATAAACGATAGCAGTACACTGGAAGTTTCCTCTGTGAAGACCGTGGTTGGATGTAGCTCTTGTTACTGCATCAAAGGCACCTTTATCATATTCATCGTGTGAATCAGCTGTATCAGAAGAAGTTGTATCGCCGGCAGCCGTAACTCCTTCTGCCTTCCAATATTCAGCCCATGTCAGGCCTGCATAGCAGTAAATGTAGTCATCGCTGTTTTCTGCTGTTTGTGTCTGTACTGTAGATACACTTGCTGCTTTTACAACCGCTGGAGTAATACTGGAAAATACAGTAGTACAAGTCATTGCAAAAGCGAGAGTACCTGCTACAAGTAATTTGTTTCTCATAAGTTCCTCCTTATATTATAATTGGTATTTGAGTTAGCTTATTCTAACGAAAAATATAATAATATACTATTATTAGTCATGTCAAACTGTATATGTATTAATGAAAAAAGTTCTCATTTGCTTATAAAAAAATTGCATTGTCAGAATATTTTCTATATAATGTATGAAGTTAGAAAAAACTAATGAAAGTAAGTTTCAAGATAATGGAGGATTGTTGTGATAAATTTTAGAAAAAAAGCAGTTGCGATGTTACTGGCTGCTGTGTTCGCTGCAGGAATGCTTTCTGGATGTGGAGCATCAGGAGATACAGAGAAAAGTAAGAATGATAGCGGAAAGGCTGTGGAGCAGACAACACAGGCAGAAGCGGATACAAATAGTAAGGCTCAAAATGAAGAGGATAAATCAGAATCAAGAGATATTTTTGCGATGGATACGTATATGACTTTAACGGCTTACGGAAAGAATGCCAAGAAAGCGTTAGATGAGGCGGTTGATGAGATTAACAATATTGAACAGCTTGTTTCTACGGGAATTGACAGTAGTGAAGTTTCACAGATTAACGAGAATGGAAAAGGCTCTGTCTCAGAAACAACAGGATATCTGATTAAGCGCTCAAAAGAGATTTATGACAGCACGAATGGAGTGTTTGACATTACGATTTACCCGATTATGCAGGCGTGGGGGTTCCCGACGGAGAACTATCGTGTTCCCGGAAAGAAAGAGTTGAAGAAGTTAAGGGGACTGATGGGAGCAGATCACGTTTTATATGATGAGAAACAACAGGAGGTCATTTTAAATAAGGAAGGAATGAAGATTGACCTTGGTGGAATTGCGAAAGGATATACTTCTTCAAAAGTAATGGATATTTTTAAAGAAAATGGGATTTCTAGTGCAGTGATCAGTCTTGGTGGTAATGTACAGACACTAAATGGAAAGCCAGATGGTTCTGATTGGAGAGTGGCGGTCGAGAATCCGGCAGATACGGGAAGTTATATTGGAGTGCTTTCCATAAAGGATAAGGCAGTGATTACTTCTGGGGGATATGAGCGTTATTTTAAGCAGGACGGCAAAACATATCATCATATTATTGATCCGGCTAATGGATATCCGGCAAATAATGGTCTGACTTCTGTTACGATCGTATCAGATGACGGAACACTTGCAGACGGTTTGTCTACATCATTATTCATTATGGGACCGGAAAAAGCACAGAAATACTGGAAAGAACACAGTGATGAGTTTGACACGATTCTTGTAAAAGATGATGGAAGTATTTTAGTTTCAGAGGGAATCGCAGATTGTTTTACCAGTGAGTCTGATTTTACGATAATAAAAAAGTGATACAAAAATTTTTCATAAAATTAAGTACAAAAAGATTTCGAGAGCACAGGAATACAAGAATATATTCAAAAGAAAGGGAGATATGATGAGAGAAAAGTGGAAAAAATATGTTGAAAAATTTAAAAGTCTTGGTGATAAAGTTTCGGGCGTGAAAGGAATTACAGCGATAATTCCAGCGGTTTGCCTGGCGGTTCTTATGGTGACAGTACTTACCGGATACAAAACCCCACAGGCAAAAAAGTATGAAGCTTCAGAGACAGAAGATATCAGTCAGATTAAGGAAGCGCTTGCTAAGGAAAGTACAGCAGCAATGGCAGAAACAACGAAAAAGAATACAACAAAGAAGGGAAAGAAGGGGGCTATTGATGTAAAAGATGGAACTTATAAAGGTTCAGCAAACGGATATGGCGGAAAAGTTACAGTAAATGTTACTGTAAGCAAAAAGACGATGACGGCGATTGATGTTGTCAGTGCTCCGGGTGAGACGGATTCTTTCTTTAATCGTGCAAAAGGGGTTATTGATGAGATGCTTACGGCACAGAGTACAGACGTAGATGTTGTGTCTGGGGCAACATACAGTTCAAACGGAATTATCGGTGCAGTGAAAAATGCACTTTTTGGAACGGAGTCTAATAATGCGACAGCGGCATCAGCGAATGCAGGCAATGCAGGTGGTTCGGCTCCGAGTGTCTCTAAAGTAAGTGAATCCGGTACATGGAAGGATGGAACTTACACTGGCTCCGGTAAAGGATTTGGCGGAACCATTTCTGTAAAAGTAACAGTAAAAGATGGAAAAATCAGCGCGATTGATGTAACAAGCGCATCAGGAGAAACTGCTTCCTATTTTAGTAAGGCAAAAGGAATTATTCCAAAGATGATCAGCGGTCAGACTACAAATGTGGATGCGGCATCTGGAGCAACCTATAGTTCCAATGGAATTATTACCGCAGTAAGAAATGCTCTTTCAAAGGCGGAAACAGGAAAAAGCAGTACGAAAAAGAAAAAGAAGAAAAACAAAAAAAATAAGAAAAAGAACAGTAGTTCCGACAGCAATAATAATAATATTACAGCACCGGCAGAAGGGTATGAGGATGGAACCTACACTGGAAGTGCGGCCTGTTCGGGAGAACAGTTTAAGGAATATAGTGTAACGGCAAATGTAACGATTAAAAATGGAAAGATTTCTGCGGTGGAGATTTCTTCTACAGCAAAAGGAACCAACCTGAAACAGTTTATGAGCAGAGATGAGATTAAGAATCTTCCATCACTTATTGTCTCTAAAAACGGAACAAGCGGAGTAGATGCTGTCAGTGGAGCAACGTACAGTTCCCATGCTATTTTTAATGCGGTAAATGACGCTTTATCAAAGGCGAAGAAAAACAGTTCTTCTACGGAGAAGAAAGAAGAGACAACAACGGAGAAGAAGGAAGAGACGACAACAGAAAAGAAAGAGGAAACGACAACAGAAAAAAAGGAAGAGACAACAACGGAAAAGAAAGAAGAAACGACTACAGAGAAAAAAGAAGAAACAACAGAAAATCCAGACGAAGGGAAAAACTACAAAAATGGAACATACAAAGTAAGTGTAAGCTGCGAGCCAGATGAAGATGAGGATTTTGATCCGTATACGATTTCCATGGATATCACAATTAAAAAAGATAAAATTACAGAAATTTCTAATATTACCGCGAATACAAATTCAACGAATAAAGCATATACAAACGATGCAAAGAAAGGAATGGTTTCTAAAATTGTAGCAAATGGAAATGCAGATGGTGTAAATACTGTATCAGGAGCCACCTGTTCTTCTAAAGCAATTAAAGATGCATGCCAGAAGGCATTTAATGCGGCAAAGAAGTAATTTTGAAAAGAGAAGCTTTTGTGTTTATTTAAGAAAAAGTTATTTGAATATTTAAATATTTAAAATAGTAAGAAAATTTATCTCAGTCGAGAAGACTCCCACCTCTTTCAGGTGGTGAGTGACAGCAAATTTGTCTCAGTGGGAGTCCAATCT
>OBIA01001192.1_pt1 | contig 13310 bp, 7 predicted proteins | sample 1519911 | NCBI WGS metagenome assembly OBIA01 (sample SAMN04209236, study PRJEB22552) | human gut metagenome | biome: gut; material: feces | host: Homo sapiens | place: USA: Oklahoma | reverse complement strand
GCGCTCACCTTTGCAGCATCCAGTATTATCTGCGCTTTTGGCTTAGCATCTGCCGTACCTCGCTCGCCGTATCGGCACTTAGAATTATGCGGTATTGCCATAAATAACCTGAAGCCATAATAAAATCATAAAGCAGCAGCCCCCGCACCGATGATTTTGTGCGCACATCGGTACGGGGGCTGCTGTCTATTATAAAACGGATGTTAAGAAAATGGCTTGTTACAGGTTGGTGTAGCCCATCAGGCTCTTATCCACCTCGGCGGCGGCATCGCGGCCTTCGCGCAGGGCCCAAACAACAAGGCTCTGGCCGCGGCGCATATCGCCGCAGGTAAATACATGGGGCACGTTGGTGGCGTACTTAGTATCGGCAACGGTGCCGCGCTTGGTCAGGTCAACGCCAAACGCTTCGGCCACATAGGGCTGGCAGCCGGTAAAACCGGCGGCAATCAGCACCAGGTCGCACTCGATGGCAAATTCTTCGCCGGTGGGCACCATGGCGCGGCGGCCGGTGGCTTCATCCACCACTTTGCTTTCCAGCTTGGCAATCAGCGCACCGCAAACCTGACCGGCTTCGTCCTTATAGAACTCTTTGACCGTGGTCTGGTAAATGCGCGGGTCGCTGCCAAACACGGCAATGGCTTCCTGCTGGCCGTAATCGGTTTTCAGCACCTTGGGCCATTCGGGCCAGGCGTTGGCGGCGGTGCGTTCTGTGGGCGGGCAGGGCATCATTTCCAGCTGGGTCACGCTTGCGCAGCCCTGGCGGATGGCGGTGCCGACACAGTCGTTGCCGGTATCGCCGCCGCCGATGACCAACACCTTTTTGTCCTTGGCACTCACGGCCTTGCCATCGGAAAAGCCGGAATCCAGCAGGCTGCGGGTCACGCTGGTCAGGTAATCCACGGCAAAGTAGATCCCCTGTGCATCGCGCCCCGGGGCGTTGATGTCACGCGCCTGCTTGGCACCGCAGGCCAGCACAACGGCATCGTGTGCATCCAGCACATCCTGGGCAGGGGTGCTGCCGCCAACATCGGCGCAGGTTACAAAGTCAATGCCCTCGTCCTTCATAATGTTCACGCGGCGGTCAATGACCTGCTTTTCCAGCTTCATGTTGGGGATGCCGTACATCAGCAGGCCGCCCACGCGGTCCTCACGCTCGTATACGGTCACTTTGTGGCCGCGCTTGTTCAGGTAATCGGCAACCGCAAGGCCGGCAGGGCCGGCACCTACCACGGCAACGGTTTTGCCGGTGCGGGTCGGGGGCGGGCAGGCGGTCAGCAGGCCGGATTCATAGCCATATTCTACAATGGCGTGCTCGTTCTCCTTCACGGTAACAGGGCTGCCGGTGGTGTAGCCGCAGGTGCAGGCAGCTTCGCACAGAGCAGGGCATACCCGGCTGGTAAACTCCGGGAAGCGGTTGGTGGCGCGCAGACGATGTACAGCCAGATCCCACTTGCCCTGGTAGACCAGGTCGTTCCATTCGGGGATCAGGTTGTTCAGCGGGCAGCCGCTTGCCATGCCGCCAATCATCATGCCAGCCTGGCAGAACGGTACGCCGCAATCCATGCAGCGGGCACCCTGCGCCTGCTGTTCATCCTGCGGCAGCGGGATGTGAAATTCGTTAAAGTTCTGAATGCGTTCTTCGGGCGGCAGCTCCGTGCTGGTCTGCCGGGCAATTTCCATAAATCCTGTCGGTTTTCCCATCGTTTGCGCCTCCCTTATTTGTTAGCAGCGTTCTTCATTGCATAGAACGCTTCGATCTGTGCCTGCTCGCTGTCTTCGCCTTTTTCTTCCATCTGGGCAATCAGGCGCAGCATCTTGTCATAGTCATGGGGCAGGACCTTTTTGAACTTGGGCAGATACTCGCCAAAGTTGTCCAGGATTTCCTTGCCGCGGGGGGAGCCGGTGGCTTCCACATGTTCACGGATCAAATCCTTCAGCAGCGAAACATCATACTTGTGTTCCACCGGCTCCAGGCTGACCATATCCTTGTTGACGCGGGTGTAGAAATCCCAGTCCTCATCCAGCACATAGGCGATGCCGCCGCTCATGCCGGCTGCAAAGTTTTTGCCGGTCTTGCCCAGCACCACCACGGTGCCGCCGGTCATATATTCGCAGCCGTGGTCGCCGACGCCCTCCACAACAGCGGTAGCGCCGGAGTTGCGCACGCAGAAACGCTCGCCAGCCACACCGTTGATGAACGCTTTACCAGCGGTTGCACCGTACAGGGCAACGTTGCCAATGACAATGTTCTCGCTGCGGTCATAGGTGACATCCTTGGGCGGGTAAACGATCAGCTTGCCGCCGGAAAGGCCCTTGCCCATATAGTCGTTGGAATCGCCAACCAGTTCCAAGGTCAGGCCAGCGGGGATAAAGGCACCAAAGCTCTGGCCGCCGTACCCGTTGCAGATCACATGGAAGGTATCTTCCGGCAGGGTGTTGCCAAACTTGCGGGTGATCTCGCTGCCAAAAATCGTGCCGAACGCACGGTCGGTGTTGCCAACTTCCAGTTCAACGGTCATCGGCTTGGGCTCTGCCATGTCAAAACTCTTCTTGAACTTCTTCATCAGCACGCGCATATCCGGTGTTTTTTCCAGGCCGAAGTTGTAAACATCCTTGGCGTTGAAGTGTACGCTGCTGTTTTCCACCAGCGGGTTTTTCAACAGGGCAGTCAGGTCCATCTCGCTTGCGCGGGAACCAGCCGGGGCATCCTTGACTTTCAGCAGGTCGGTGCGGCCAACCAGTTCATCCACGGTATGCACGCCCAGGCGGGCCATGTATTCGCGCAGATCCTCGGCCATAAAACGCATAAAGTTGATGATGTATTCCGGCTTGCCCTTAAAGCGCTTGCGCAGCTCGGGGTTCTGGGTGCAGATGCCCATGGGGCAGGTATCCAGGTTGCACACGCGCATCATCACGCAGCCCATGGCAACCAGCGGGCCGGTGCCAAAGCCGAACTCTTCAGCGCCCAGCATGGCGGCAATGGCTACATCGCGGCCGCTCATCAGCTTGCTGTCGGCTTCAATGCGCACGCGGGAACGCAGGCCGTTCATGATCAGGCTCTGGTGTGCTTCGGCAAGGCCCAGCTCCCACGGCAGGCCCGCATTGTGGATGGAGTTGCGCGGTGCAGCGCCGGTGCCGCCGTCAAAGCCGGAAATCAAAATCACTTCGGCGCCGGCCTTGGCAACGCCGGCGGCAATGGTGCCGACACCGGCTTCGCTGACCAGCTTGACGTTGATGGCAGCCTTGCGGTTGGAGCATTTCAGGTCATAGATCAGCTGGGCCAGGTCCTCAATGGAGTAGATATCATGGTGCGGCGGGGGAGAGATCAGGCCCACGCCGGTGGTGGAGTGGCGGGTCTTGGCAACCCAGGGGTAAACCTTGCCGCCGGGCAGCTGGCCGCCCTCGCCGGGCTTTGCGCCCTGTGCCATCTTGATCTGAATCTCACTGGCGGAAACCAGATACTTGCTGGTCACGCCAAAACGGGCGGATGCCACCTGCTTGATGGCGCTGTTGCGCTCGGTGCCAAAACGGTCTTCGGCTTCGCCGCCTTCGCCGGTGTTGCTCTTGCCGCCGATGCGGTTCATGGCAACGGCCATGCACTCGTGGGCTTCTTCAGAAAGGGCGCCATAGCTCATGGCAGCGGTCTTGAAACGGTGTACGATGGAATCCACGCTTTCCACTTCGTCCAGCGGGATACCGGCGTCAGGATAATTGAAGTCCAGCAGGCTGCGCAGGTGCATGGCATCGCCGCCCTCGGCGTTCACGGCATCGGTATAAGCCTTGAACTTGTTGTAATCGCCGGTCCAGCAGGCCTGCTGCAGCAGGTGGATGGTCAGCGGGTTGTACAGATGATCTTCGGCCAGCTTGCCGCTGCGGAGCTTGTGCTCGCCCAGGCTGGTCAGCTCCATGCTGATATCCAGGCCCAGAGGGTCGAATGCCTGCTTGTGGCGGGCTTCCAGGTCGTTCTGGATGTCGCGGATGGTAATGCCGCCCACACGGCTGACGGTGTTGGTAAAGTACTTATCCACTACCTCGTTGCTCAGACCCAGCGCTTCAAAAATCTGGCTGCCCTGGTAGGACTGGATGGTGGAAATGCCCATCTTGGAGGCAATCTTGACGATGCCGGCCAGAACGGCTTTATTGTAGTCGTTCACGGCGGCATAGTAATCTTTGTCCAGCAGACCCTCATTGATCAGCTCGCCGATGGTCTCTTGTGCCAGATAGGGGTTGATGGCGCAGGCACCGTAGCCCAGCAGGGTGGCAAAATCATGAATCTTGCGGGGCTCACCGCTTTCCAGGATCAGGGCCATGGCGGTGCGCTTGCGGGTACGAACCAGATACTTGGAAACTGCGCCCACAGCCAGAAGGCTGGGGATGGCGACATGGTACTCATCAATTTCGCGGTCAGACAAAATCAGGATGTTGGCACCATCGCGGTAGGCGCGGTCCACATCAACGAACAGGCGGTCAATGGCCTTTTCCAGGTCGGTGTTCTTATAGTAGCAGATGGAGATGGTTTCCACCTTAAAGCCGGGAACCTTCATGGCCTTGATCTTCATCAGGTCGGTTTCGGTCAAAATGGGGTTGGTGATTTTCAGCACCTTGCAGTTCTCGGCGTCCTCTTCCAACAGGTTGCCCTGTGCGCCAACGTATACAGTGGTGGAGGTCACGACCTTCTCGCGCAGGGCGTCGATGGGCGGGTTGGTGACCTGGGCAAACATCTGCTTGAAATATTCAAACAGCGGGGGATGGGTGTGGCTCAAAACGGCCAGCGGGGTATCGCTGCCCATGGCACCGGCAGGCTCTGCGCCGTTCTTTGCCATCGGCAGGATCATGGTGGAAACATCCTCGTACTGGTAGCCGAATGCTTTCTGCAGCCGCACCAGCTCGTCATGCTCGTGGCTGGGCACACGCTCGTTGGGGATCTTCAAATCGGCCAGGTTGACCAGGTTGCGGTCCAGCCATTCGCCGTAAGGCTCGCGGCTGGCGTAATCGGCTTTCAGGCTTTCGTCGTCCACCAGCTCACCCCTGGCGGTATCCACCAACAGCATTTTGCCGGGGCGCAGGCGGTCCTTGCGCACGATTTCTTCGGCGGGAATATCCAGCACGCCGACCTCACTGGAAAGGATCAGGCGGCCGTCTTTGGTGATATAGTAGCGGCTGGGGCGCAGACCGTTGCGATCCAGCACAGCGCCCATCACATCGCCGTCACTGAACAGGATGGAAGCGGGGCCGTCCCACGGTTCCAGCATGGTGGCGTAATACTGATAGAACGCACGCTTTTTGGGGTCCATACTATGGTTGTTTTCCCACGGTTCGGGGATAGTGACCATAACAGCCAGCGGCAGCTCCATGCCGTTCATAACCATAAACTCCAGCGTGTTATCCAGCATGGCGGAGTCGGAACCACCCTGGTTCACAATGGGCAGAACCTTGGTCATATCCTCTTTCAGGTAGTTGGAACCAATGGTTTCCTCGCGGGCCAGCATGGTATCCACGTTGCCGCGGATGGTGTTGATCTCGCCATTATGCAGGATAAAGCGGTTGGGGTGGGCGCGGTTCCAACTGGGTGCCGTGTTGGTAGAAAAACGGCTGTGCACCATGCCGATGGCAGATTCATAATCTTCGCTCTGCAAATCGGGATAGAACAGGCGCAGTTCTTTAACCAGGAACATGCCCTTGTACACAATGGTGCGGCTGGAAAGACTGCACACATAAGTATCCTGGCTGGACTGTTCAAACACGCGGCGGGCAACATAAAGCTTGCGGTCAAAGTCAATGCCGGGCTTTACGCGGGCCGGGCGTTCCACAAATGCCTGCCAGATGCTGGGCATGCAGGAACGTGCCTTGTGGCCCAAAATTTCCGGGCAGGTGGGCACTTCGCGCCAGCCAAGGAAGTTGAGCCCCTCTTTTTTGCAGATGATCTCAAACAGCTTTTTGTCCTGGTTGCGGTTCAGCTCTTCCTGTGGGAAAAAGAACATGCCAATGCCGTAGTCACGCTCGTTGCCCAGCGTAATGCCGGCTTCTTCGGCAGCTTTTTTGAAGAACTTGTGGCCGATCTGCAGCAGGATACCGACACCATCGCCGGTTTTGCCTTCGGCATCCTTACCGGCACGGTGTTCCAGGTGCTCCACGATCTGCAAAGCATCGTCGATCGTTTTGTGGGTTTTGCGGCCCTTGATATCCACAACTGCACCAATGCCGCAGTTGTCATGTTCAAACCGCGGATCATACAGCCCGGCGGGGGCCTTGCGCTCTGTAAAGTTTTCCATCCGTTTTTTGCTCCTTCCCGTAATTTCCTGCGGGGCCGGGCGGGAACGCACATTTCCCACCCTGGCATAGATACGAAAAAAGACGTTCCCCAACGGGTACACTAACCCGTTTGTGGGAACGTCTTTGTTCTTGTATGTACTATACCACACCAGTAGGGGAATGGCAATCATTAAACAAAAGATTTTTATGAAATTAACGCAAAAACCTTATTTGCTTTGCTTTGCAAGGACAAAACTTAATAAAATTAAGCTGCGGCAATAACTGCCGGGCAAAACGGTGTGTTATTTGCCGTTTGCAGCCTGCTGCTCTTTCAAAACAGCCAGGATCTCGGTCAGCAGCTCCTCCTGCGTCGGGGCCTTAGGGGCTTCCGGCTCGGCGGGCTTTTCTTCTTCATGCTTGCCCAGGTCCATGAGCTTGTTCATGGCTTTCAGCATACAGAACAGAACGAATGCCAGAATGATAAAGTTAATGACGGCAGAGATGAATGCACCGATGCCCAGGTTGATGTCAAACGGCAGGTGCAGCACAACATCACTGAAATCTGTCTGGAACAAAATGCCAATGATGGGGTTGATGATGTTGTCCGTCAAAGAAGTGACCAGCGTGGAGAATGCGCCGCCGATGAGAACACCGATGGCCATGTCCATCATGTTGCCTTTCAGGGCAAAAGCTTTGAACTCTTCCAGGAACTTTTTCATAATGTGTTTCCTCCTGTATGGATAAATTTTTCAGGGCCATGCCCCACACAGGCTGCAAACGGGGCATGGGGCCCGGATTCCAAAATAAAAAAGTTACTTCAGCAGCTTGGCTACAGCGTCTGCTGCGCCGTCCAGATAATCCCCGGCAAAGGTTTCAATCATGCCGGCGTCCGCCTCTTTGGCAAATTCGGGGTTCAGCGGCATTTTGGCCAGCACGGGCAGGTGGTACTTCTTGCCGGTCTCGTCCACATGGCTGTCGCCAAACACGTTGATATGCTTGCCGCAGTCCGGGCAGAGCACATAGCTCATGTTTTCCACAATGCCAAGGATGGGAACCTTCATCATTTCGGCCATCTGCACAGCCTTGCCAACGATCATGCCGACCAGCTCCTGCGGACTGGATACAATAATGATGCCGTCTACCGGCAGGGTCTGGAACACGGTCAGCGGCACATCGCCGGTTCCCGGAGGCATATCGACAAACAAAAAGTCAACGTCGTCCCAGATCACTTCCTGCCAGAACTGCTTGACCGCACCGGCAATCACGGGGCCGCGCCACACAACGGGGGCTTCCTCATCTTCCAGCAGCAGGTTGATGGACATGATCTTGATGCCGGTGTGGCTTTCCACCGGGTTGATGCCGTCCTCGGTGCCCATGGCCGGGCCATGAACGCCGAACAATTTGGGGATGGAAGGGCCGGTAATGTCAGCATCCAGCACGCCGACCTTGTAGCCTTTGCGGCGCATGGAAACAGCCATCATGGCGCTGGTCATGCTTTTGCCAACGCCGCCCTTGCCGGAAACAACGCCGATCACTTTTTTGATGTGGCTTTTTGCGTGCGGCGGCTCATGCTGCGGCGCACGGCTGGAACAGTCAGCGTGGCAGTTGCTGCAATCGTGGGTACATGCTTCACTCATGTGGGTATAGCTCCTTTTATCTGTGCCGGGCGGGGCGCTGCAACTGCCCCGCTTCGGCACCGTTCTCCGTTTTGCGGCATGGGCCGCACTTTATTAGTGTACCGCGTCAGAGCACAAAATGCAAGTACTATCAAAACGAATAGCACGCCAAACCAGCAAAAATGTCCGAATTGTATGGGTGATACTTCTTCATAGAACCCTGCCATAAACCGCAGCAATGCAGAATATACTGGCTTTATACGGGCAAAGGGGGCGGCAAAAACGGCACTGCGGGGAAAAACCTATCTGAAAAATGCAGCACTGCTGACAGTGGCGGGCTTTGCGCTGCGGGCGCTGGGCATGGTGTTCCGGGTGTTTGTGGCTGCGCGCCTGGGGCCGGAGGGTATGGGCCTGTACCAGCTGATCTTATCCGTCTATATGGTGTTTGTTTCGCTGGCTTCAGCGGGCATCAATGTGGCGTCCACACGGCTGGGTGCGCAATGCCTGACCCGTGGGCGCGGCATGGCCCCGACGCTGCGCAGCCTTGCGGCAACAGCGGCCGTATTGGGCACCGCCGCCATGCTGGCGCAGCTGGCGCTGGCGGACCCTTTGGCCCGCTTTGCCCTGCATGATTCCCGCGCGGAGCTGGGGCTGTGTACGCTGGCCCCCAGCCTGCCGTTTATTGCGGCGGCCGGGGCGCTGCGGGGGTGCTTTTTGGCGCGGCGAAGGGTGGAACCGAATATCATTGCCCAACTGGTGGAGCAGACCGTGCGGATGGCCGTGGCCGCATTGGCGCTGGTAAAGCTGGCCCACTGGGGCGCGGCTTACGCTTGCTGTGCGGTGCTCATCGGCAATACTGTCAGCGAGGCGGTCTCCTGCGGCATTATGGCGCTGTTTGCCCGGCAGGAACCGAGCTTCCGCCCATGCGCCGATGACCCGCCCCGCGGCTATACCAGCCGGGAGCTGTGGGAAATTGTGCTGCCCGTGACCGGCAGCCGGTTGGTGGCCAGCGCTTTGCAGGCAGGGGAAAGCGTGCTGATCCCCGCCTGTCTTGCCGCTTACCTTGGCACCCGCGCCGAAGCCGTGGCGCAGTATGGTTCCTTAAAAGGCATGGCACTGCCGCTTATCTTTTTTCCGTTCTCGGTGCTGGCGGCACTTTCCGGCCTGCTGATGCCGGAGATCACCCGTGCCCACACCGCCCGGGATACCGCTGCCCTGCGCCGCCTTGTGCGGCTTGCCATGGGGTTGACGGGTGGGTTCTCGCTGTTGGTGGGGGCCGCGCTGGTGCTGTTTGGCAAGGATGCCGCCATTTTGCTCTATCACGATGCCCAGGCGGGCCGCTATGTGCAGGTACTGGGCTTTGTGGCGCCCTTTATGTACCTGGAAAGCATGGTGGATGCGATCTTAAAAGGCATGGGGGAGCAGCTGGCGACCTTCCGCTATTCGGTGCTGGATTCCATTTTGCGCATTGCAGGCATTTTGTGGCTGATGCCGCAATACGGTATGCCGGGCTTTCTGGCGGTCATGACAGCCTCTAACCTGCTGACCTGCGGGCTGAATACGGGGAGAATGGTGAGGCAATTAAGGAGGGAGAAAGTCGGAACTGAGAGGGAAATGAGGAATTAGAAATGAGAAATTAGAAATTGGGCGGAGAGGAGACGGGAAAAAATAAATAATAATAATGAATAATGGTGGCGGATCGCGGTGTGCCGCTCAGAAAATATTGGGTTTGTTATGTGTTGGAAACAGGCGGCAGATAATAGAACGCTCAAAACCGTTCCCTATAAAATCACAAAAATCACCCCGCCGCGGGAAACTTCTGCCCCAACGGCGGGGTGGCTCTGCATTATATATTTTATATCGGAACAAAGCGGCATAGCGTCCGCTTTTCCATCACAGCGTCTGCCCGCTGACCAGCCCGTTCCACAGGCGGTAATAAATGCCTTTCTTTGCCAGCAATTCCTCGTGGCGGCCCTCTTCCTCAATGCCGGATTTGCCCAGCACCAGAATGCGGTCAGCGTTTTTGATGGTGGTCAGGCGGTGGGCAATCGTCAGCGTGGTGCGGCCCTTGGCCAGCTTATCCAGGCTTTGCCCAACCAGAATCTCACTCTCGTTGTCCAGCGCGCTTGTGGCTTCGTCCAGCAGCAGGATGGGCGGGTTCTTCAAAAATACCCGCGCAATGCTGATGCGCTGTTTCTGCCCGCCGGAAAGCTTGACCCCGCGTTCGCCTACATAGGTATCATACCCGTCTTTCAGCTCCCGCACAAAGCCATCGGCACCGGCCAGCCTGGCGGCGGCAATGATCTCCTCCCGCGTGGCACCCGGCTTGCCGTAAGCGATGTTTTCGGCCACCGTGCCGCTGAACAGATAAACATCCTGCTGCACCACGCCAACGGCATTGCGCAGGCTGCTCAGGGTAACATGGCGGATGTCCTGCCCGTCAATCAAAATCTCGCCGCCGGTCACATCATAAAAGCGAGGGATCAGGTTGCACAGGGTGGTTTTGCCGCCGCCGGAAGGCCCAACCAGCGCCAGATTCTCGCCGGGGCGGATGTTCAGGTTTACATGACGCAGCACCTTGTTGTGGTCGTCCGGGTATTCAAAGCTCACATCGCGGAACTCAATGCCGCCTTTTTCCACCTGCAGCGGTTTGGCGTCGGGGGCGTCAGTGATCTCAACGGGGGTATCGATAATGTCAAAAAAGCGCTCAATGCCGGTCACGCCGCGCTGGAACTGCTCGGCAAACTCCACAATGCGGCGGATGGTGGCAATCAGAGTGGAAACATACAGCACATAGGCAACCAAATCGCCAGCGCTGATGGTGCCATATACCAGCGAAAGGCCGCCTGCCACAATGACCACCAGATACATCAACCCGTCAAACAGCCGGGTGGAGGTGTTGAACGCGGCCATGGCATGGTAGGTTTTCTTCTTGATGGTCTGGAACGCGGTGTTGCCCTGCTCAAACTTTTTGTTCTCTTCCTCTTCCGCGGCGAACGCCTTCACAACCCGCTGGCCCAGCAGGCTGTCCTCAATCGAAGCGTTCAGCTCGCCGATCTGGAACCGCTGGCGGCGGAACGCGGCGCGAAGCTTCAGGTTCAGCTTGATGGATACAACCGCCATCAAGGGCACGCAGGCAAACACCACCAAAGTCAGCGGTACGCTGGCCCCGCACAGGATGATGAACGAAGCCGCAATTTTGATGCCCGCAATAAAAAATTCTTCCGGGCAGTGGTGGGCGAATTCGGTCACATCAAACAGGTCGTTGGTAATGCGGCCCATGATCTGCCCAACTTTGGTATTGGAATAATAGGTGTGGCTCAACCGCTGCAGGTGGGCAAAGGCATCCCGCCGCATATCGGTCTCAATGTAAACGCCCATGATGTGGCCGGTGCCGGACATAAAATACTGTGCGGCACCATCAATCAGCCGCAAAATGAGATACAGCAGGGCGAGCTTTAACACCGCATCAGCCGTCAGCACAATGCCGGGATCGGTGGCGGCGTTGGTTAGGTAGCTCATAATTTTAGGCAGCACGATATCACACAAAGTGGTCAGTGCGGCACAGAACAAATCAAAAATCAAAATGCGTTTGTATCGCATCAGGTAAGGGGCAAACCGGCGGATCAGCGCCGGGGTGCCAATGTGCTGCTGGCTGGGGTCATTCATAAGATTAAGTTCCTCTTCTTTTCAAAAAATCAGGGTTATTCCTGCGGAACTTCCGGTTCCTGTGCAGGAACCTCGGTGGGGGCTTCGCTGGCAGGCTCGGTTTCCTGCGGCTCCGGGTCAGGGGCCGGTTCTGCGGTAATTACCGGCTCCGGTGCACCCGTCGGTTCGGGCTCCGGCGTAATGACAGGTTCCTGCGTAGGCTCCGGGGTAGTTATCGGCTCTGGTGTGACAACAGGTTCCGGCGTCTGGGTAACTGCCGGTGTCGGTGAAGGGGGTGACGTGGGCGAAGCTGTCGGCGTTGCGGTGGGCAGCGGTTCAATGGGCGCTGTTTTGATGTAGCCGCAGCGCTGGCAGGTGTAGGTCATCACCCCGGCCACACCGGGTTGGGGCTGCAAGGTGATAACGCCCTTGTCATAGTCATGCCCCAGGGCGGGCAGTTCTTTTTCTTTTACCTCGCCGCAGACGGTGCACTTGACTTTTACGGTGCCGTATTCCAAACAGGTGGGCTCAATGCGGGTATCCTTTACTTCCACAAATTCATGTTCGTGTTCGTCCGGCTCAAAGTGTGCTGTCACAATCACGCCGTTGGCGTCCGCATTGCTGGGCACGGTAAAGCTCAGGGAAGAACTGCTGGAGGCCGCCCCCAGCGACGCCGTCCACCCGGCAAACTTCCAGCCTGCATTGGGTACGGCTTTCACGGTGGAGCAGGTGCCGCCCTTTTTCACTTTCTGGCTGGTGGAACCGCTGATGCTGCCGCCGGATGTGGCCACAAATTCCACCGGTACTTTAGCGCCGCGCACGGCGATCGGATCCGAGGAGATTAACCCCAGCGGTACGCCGTCCGGCTCCGGGATGGCGGCTGTGCTTTCGGGGCGGCGGTCCTGCGTGACGTAAGCGTGGGTGCGCACATAAGTAAAATAGGCAGTGACAGCCTCTTTGGAAAGATGCACCCCGTCCGAAAGGGTATAGTCCTTTTTAGCCCAGCCGGTGGCGTCATCCCGCAGCACTTCGGCGGTGTTCAAAAATTTGTAGCCGTTCTCCTCGCACATCGTCACAAGAGCGGCGTTGTACGCATCTACCTGGGTCATGGTCAGGTTGGTGTTGTCCCGCTGCTGGTCCAGCGGGGGAATGGCGCTGACGATAATATCCGCATAGGGCCATGCTTTGGTGATGGCGGCCAGCCCCTCCCGGTACTGCGCGATGAACTTGGTGGCATCCGTGGAGCTGCCCCCAAGGTTATTGGAGCCGAAACCAATGATAATGCGTTTAGGCTGCAACTTGGCAACGGCATCCGGAATGGTGTACAGGGTGCTGTCCCCCTTGAACTTTTCGCATTTCAGGGTGGTGATGGAACCGGCCCCCATGCTGACCACGCCAATGTTGTTTTTCAGCGTGGAAAACGCCGTTCCGGTGTCATCAGCGTACATGGTGTAGCGCACGGTGTTGGAATCCCCAATGAACAGGGTGTCGTCCACATAACTGCGCCCGGCATCTGCTGTCTGCGGCAGAATAGTGGGCACGGTGGTATCTGTTGGGGCGTGGGTGGCGGTGGCCTGAACAACGGCGGCAGTTGGGGCAACCGTGGCGGATGTTTCCGGCGTGGCGGTATGATCGGGCAGAACATCCTGCGGCTTGCTGCAGGCACACAGCGCAGCACACAGCGCCGCCGCAGCCAAAATTTTACCCCAATTCGGGCATTTCATGCGCTCATCTCCTTTTTAAGGCAATACCGCATAATTCTAAGTGCCGATACGGCGAGCGAGGTGCGGCAGA
>OBIA01001185.1_pt1 | contig 13354 bp, 9 predicted proteins | sample 1519911 | NCBI WGS metagenome assembly OBIA01 (sample SAMN04209236, study PRJEB22552) | human gut metagenome | biome: gut; material: feces | host: Homo sapiens | place: USA: Oklahoma | reverse complement strand
CAAGGTCACCGACTACAAGAAGCCCGAAGAGACCGGCCTGCCCGCCGCAAACGTCCTCATCTACACTCTGGACAACGGCGCTACCGTGGTCGTCCGTCCCTCCGGCACTGAGCCGAAGATCAAGACCTACTTCACCACTCTGGGCAAAGACCTGGCCGAGGCTCAGGCTCAGAAGGATGCTCTGGCCGCTGCCATCGAGCCCATCCTCGCATAACGCAGAAATTTCATAAAAAATTTATGCCCCCGTACAGCGCCAAAAGTGCTGCACGGGGGCATTTTTGATGGGCGCGGGCAGTTGCAGTTTGTGGGTGGATACGCTATAATATTCAATGAATAATAATACGCTCTGTGCAGTGCGGCGCAGGGCAGGAATAAAATGGGGCAGGTGTAAGAAATTGGAATATCGTGTGACGGCAGTCCTGGTGGCGGCTGGTTCTTCCACCCGGATGGGATTTGATAAACTGAGCTTCGATCTGGGCGGTGAGACCGTCCTGGAGCGGAGCGTCCGGGCCTTTGACGAGTGTCCGGAGGTGGACGAGCTGGTGATCGTGACCGGCGCGTCCAGTGAGAATGCCCAGCGGGCCGCTGCCCGCTGCAAAAAGCCGGTGCGGCTGGTGAAGGGCGGCTCGACCCGCGCCGAGAGCGCCCGCAGCGGCGTGGTTGCTGCCCACGGCAGACTGGTGGCCGTCCACGACGCGGCCCGGCCCTTCGTGAGCCAGAGCGTTATCGCCGATACGATAGCGGCCGCTGCCCGCTGCGGTGCCGCCGCCCCGGCAGTGCCGGTGAAGGACACCATCAAACAGGCAAAGGGCGGAAACGGCAAGACTGTGCCGGAAGGCTGCATGGTGGAGAACACCCCCGACCGCAGCACCCTTTATGCGGTGCAGACGCCCCAGTGCTTCGACCGGGCCGCCTATCTGGCGGCGCTGGATGAACTGGACGAGGCCAGCGCCCGCCTCGTCACCGACGACTGCAGCCTGTTTGAGCTGACGGGCCGTCCGGTGGAGCTGGTCCAGGGCGACTACGCAAACATCAAGATAACCACCCGGGAGGACCTGCCCCGGGCCGAGAACGGAGGAAAGAAAATGCGCATTGGTCATGGTTACGACGTCCACCGTCTGGTGGAGGGCCGCAAGCTCATCCTGGGCGGCGTGGAAGTGCCGTATGAAAAGGGCCTGCTGGGCCACTCGGACGCCGACGTGCTGGCCCACGCGGTCATGGATGCCGTGCTGGGCGCAGCGGCGCTGGGCGACATCGGCCAGCACTTCCCCGATACGGCGGAAGAGTACGCCGGGGCTGACAGCCTCATGCTGGCCCGCCGTGTGGCAGAAATCATGATCGGGCACGGCTGGCGCATCGAGAACATCGACGCCACCATCCTCTGCCAGCGCCCGAAGCTGGCCCCCCACATCCCGGCCATGCGGGCAAAGCTGGCCGAGGCTTTCGGGATGCCGGTGGACGCCGTGAGCGTCAAAGCCACCACCGAGGAGCATCTGGGCTTTACCGGCGAGGGGCTAGGCATCGCGGCCCACGCCGTCGCCCTCATCGAAGCAGTGTGAACGGGAGAATGTGACCCATGACTCTGAACTCTATCGTAGCAAACTTCCAGACCTTCAAGCTGGTAGACCTGCTGGACATCCTCATCATCGCGTTCCTCATCTACCAGCTGCTGGGATTCGTCAACCGCACCCGCGCCGGCCAGCTGGCCAAGGGCGCGCTCATCGTGATGGCGGTCTATCTGGTGGCGAACATCCTGAATATGCGCACCGTCACCTGGCTGCTCAACTCGCTGCTGCAAGTCGGTCTGCTGACGCTGGTGGTGCTGTTCCAGCCCGAGATACGGCGTGCGCTGGAGCGGATGGGCCAGACCGACCAGTGGGCCTATCGCTTCTTCAATAAAAACCGCTACAACGACACCAGCCTCAAGGGCGCGTGGCGCAGCGCCATCATCGCCATCTGCGACGCGGCAGAGCGCTTTTCGGAGACCAAGACCGGCGCGCTCATCGTGCTGGAACGGAACACCAACCTTTCTGAGATCGTCCGCACCGGTACGCCCGTGAACAGTGCAGTCAACCTCGAGGTGCTGGGCACCATCTTCTACGAGGGTACCCCCCTCCACGACGGCGCAGCCATCATCGAGGATGGCCGCATCAAGGCCGCAGGCTGTGTGCTGCCCCTTTCCAACAACCTGGACCTGGGCAAGGACATGGGTACCCGCCACCGCGCCTGCCTCGGCATCGCCGAGAACTCCGACGCCATCGCCATCGTGGTCAGCGAGGAGACAGGCATCATCTCGATGGCGAAAAACGGTGTACTCATGCGCCACTTTGACCGTCAGACCCTTTACACCCGGCTGGTGGATGAGATGATACCCAAGGAGACCGCCAGCGAGAAGAGCGCTGCCGAGGGCTGGAAGGCCCGGGGCAAGCGCCTGCTGAACTGGGTGAACAACAAGGAGGAGGATGAGCAGCAATGAGCACTGAGCAGAACAACGGCAAGCCTGCCGTACCCCCCAAGCGCAATCTGCTGAACGACCGCCGCATCCGGCTCCTGCTTTCTTTGCTGGGTGCAGTCATCGCGTGGATGGCTGTCACCATCGTCGTGCAGCCCGGCACCACCACCACCATCTATAATGTTCCGGTGGACTTCAGCTATGATTCGGCTGCCTACACTTCCCGGGGCCTGAGCATCGTCAATGCAGAGGAAAAAACGGTCAACCTGAAGCTTTCCGGCGACGGCTACACCATCGGCAGCCTGTCGGCCAACGACTTTGTCGTCTACCCCGACTGGTCCAGCGTCCGCGACAGCGGCGAAAAGAGCCTGCGCCTTCAGGTGCGGAGCCAGAGCACCCTGCTCACCGGTGTGTCCGTCTCCATCGACGGCGACAACACCGTGGACGTGGTGTTCGATGTGGTGGAAGAAAAGACCCTGCCCATCCAGGTGACGACGAATTACCTGAAGATAGCAGACGGCTATATCCTCTACGGCACCGACATCTCGAAGGAGACGGTGACGCTCTCCGGACCCAGCACCGAGCTGAGCAAGGTGGAGACCTGCACCGCCGAGGTGACATACAGCGGCGAGCTGACCAGTCCCGTCACTCTGGACACCGGCCTGCGTTTTTACACCCGCAGCGGCGGAGAGGTGAAATTTGAGTATACTACTCTGGAAACGGACAGCGTCGAGGTCACGCTGCAGGTGTATAAGCTGGCCACCCTGCCGGTGGAAGTCAGCTTTATCAACGCGCCCCGCGACTTTGACCCCTCGGTGCTGGTCTACTCCCTGAGCAAAAAGACCCTCAATGTGGCCGGCCCGGAGTCCCAGATCGACCGTCTGTCCACCCTGTCGGTGGGTACCATCGACCTTTCCACCTTTGCACTGGATAAGGTGTACGAAATGCCCATCGAACTGCCCAGCGGCATCCGCCTGCTGGACAACATCTCCACCATCACGGTCAGCTTCGACAGCTCCCGTCTGGAAACCAAGACCATGAACCTGCCCGCCAGCTGTGTGCAGGTCATCAACCTGCCCTCCACCTACACCCTGACCGTGGAGACGGAGCGGCTGATGAACGTCACCCTCTGCGGCCCGGCCGGTTCGCTGGAAGCACTGAATCCGGAACAGGTGGTCATTGAGATCGACGCCGACGACTTCTATGTCGCCATCGGCCAGCAGAACATCGCCTGCCGCCTTTATGTGCCGGCCAACGACAAAATTTTTGCGCTGGGCAGCTATGTGGTGCAGTGCAAGATAGAAAGTAACTGAGTATATGATCCTGATCCATGATATTCGCCTGCCCCTCTCTGCCGGGGAGCCGCAGGCCTACGAAAAAGCCCTCCGCCTCGCCCGCATCCCCCGGGGAAAGGTGAGCCATCTGGGCATCGCCCGGCTCTCGGTGGACGCCCGCCACGGCCAGCCCAAGCTGGTGTACACCGTGGCCGTGACCCTGAAAGAGGAGGGGGAAGAGGCCGCCTGTGCGGGTGCTTCCCGCAGCGTCACCGTCCGGGGCAAGACCGATCTCTCGGTGCAGAACGGCACTCTGCCGCTGCCGCACCGGCCTGTGGTCTGCGGCCTCGGCCCGGCGGGCCTCTTTGCGGCGCTGCTGCTGGCCCGTCAGGGCTACCGGCCCATCGTGCTTGAACGCGGCCCGGCGCTGGACGAGCGTGTCAAGGCTGTGGAGCATTTCTCCGCCACCGGTGAGCTGGACGAGAACGCCAACATCCAGTTCGGCGAGGGCGGCGCCGGAACCTTCTCGGACGGTAAGCTCACCACCCGCATCGGCGACGAGCTCTGCGGCTTCGTGACCGAAGTGTTCCTCGAGCACGGCGCGCCGAAGGAGATCGCCTGGCAGCAGAAGCCCCATGTCGGCACCGACCTGCTGCGGGGCGTCATCACTTCGATCCGAAAAGAGATCGAGTCGCTGGGGGGCGAGGTCCACTTCAACACAGCCCTCACCGGCTTCGAGCGGCGGGACGGCCAGCTCGTCGGTATCCAGACCACGGACGGTGCGTTCCCCTGTGAGGCGCTGGTGTTCGCGGTGGGCCACTCGGCCCGCGACACCTTCGGGATGCTGATGGACAGCGGCCTCGTGCTGGAGTGCAAGCCCTTCAGCGTCGGCTTCCGGGCAGAGCATCTCCAATCGGAGATCGAAAAGAGCCTCTACCACGAGGCGGCGGGCCATCCGGCCCTGCCGCGCGGCGAATATCAGCTTTCGCAGCACGTTGAAAAACGGTGTGTTTATACGTTCTGTATGTGCCCGGGCGGCCAGGTGGTGGCTTCGGCCAGCGAAAAGGGCCGCGTCGTGACCAACGGCATGAGCTACCACGCCCGCAGCGGCAGGAATGCCAACGCGGCCGTGGTGGTCAGCGTGGGCGGCGAAGACTTCGGCAACGACCCCCGGAAGGCCATCGCCTTCCAGCGGGAGCTGGAAGCCCGGGCCTATGCGGCAGGCCGTCCCGGCGGAGAGTATGCCGCCCCGGCGGAGAACATCCAGAGCTTTTTGGAGGGCAGGGGCCGGCTGAACATTGGCCGCGTCCAGCCCACCTATGACCGGGGCGTCGTCGCTGCGGACCTCGGCGCACTGCTGCCGACCGAACTGGCCGACACTCTGCGGGCCGGTCTGCGGGCTTACGAGCGGAAAATTGCGGGTTACACCGCCCCCGAGGCCATTCTGACCGGCCTCGAGACCCGTACCAGCAGCCCGGTGCGGCTGAAACGGGAAGAAAATTTTGAATGCGCCCAGCTGGCAGGATTGTATCCCTGCGGCGAGGGTGCCGGATATGCGGGCGGCATCATGAGTGCCGCCGTCGATGGCCTGCGGGTGGCCCGCGCCATCATCAGCCGGTACAGCCCGGCAGAAGGGTGAGAAGTTGAATGACTGATCGTGAAGACGATTTTGACCGCACGGCGAAGGACAGCGAAGGCCGTAAGGTGCAGCAGGAGCTGGAACGCCAGCTCCGTGAACTGGGCGACACCATGTCCGACTCCTTCCGCCACGGCTTTGAGGGCCGGGGCGAGGAGATCGGCGACCGTGTGTGGGATGTGGGCCGCGCTGCGGTGAATGCCGCCGGTTATGGCATCTCGGAGGCAGGCCGGGTCTTTCAGGCCGGAAAACAGGAGTACCAGAAGCGGGCCGAGGAGGCCAGAAGCAGCGCCAGTGCCAGCGGGATGACCGACTGGGCGCGCAATTTCTTTGCGAAGAAGCCGGAACCGACGGCCATCGAGAATATCCGCACCAGCGCGAAAAAGCGCCACAGCGCAGGCGTCGCCATGCTGGCGACCGGCATCACCTTCGCCGTCCTCTTCGGCATCACGGCCATCGCCTGCTTTGGCACGGCGGGGGCGTTCACGTCCGGCGGCGTGATCGCCGAAACCACGGATACGTTCCTCAGTGCCATCGGCGATCTCGCACTGGGTGCGATCGCGGTGACGGGGTGGTGCTCTGCCGCTGTGACCGCTGTGTTCGGCTGGCTGACTGCAGCGGGCGCGTCCCGTATGAAGGCCGCCAAGAACCTGGAGCTCTACGCCGATACCGCCGAGGGCTTCGACTGGCACCAGGGCCTGTCCCTCTCCATGCTGGCCGACCTGACGCATAAAAAGAAGACCAAGGCTCTCAAGATGCTGCGGAAATTCATCCACAAGGGCTGGCTCAGTGCCTGGCTGGACGAGAAAAACGACAAGCTCTACCTGACGGCAGAGGATTACCGCGCCGCACAGGAAAATCAGCCCCAGCCCGAACCGGAAAAAGCGCCGGAACAGGCCGGAGAAGTCCCCCTGAACCTCGAGACGACCCGCCGCTTTGCGCAGGTGCTCGAGAAGGAGCAGGAGCTCATGGAGGATGAGCGGGCTGTGGAGGAGCTGCAGCATATGCAGAAGACCACCGAGTCCATCTGTGCCTGGCTGGAAGCCCACCCCGAGAGTCTGCCCAAGGCCCGCCGCTTTGCGGAATACTATATCCCCACCACCCTCAAGCTCCTGCACACCTACAACGACGTGCAGAGCCAGCAGGGCGGGAACGCGGAGGCCATCCGCCGGGATATTGCGGGCATCCTGCACACCCTGAATCAGGCGTATGATAACCTCTACGATAAGCTTTTGTCGGACGTGGCGCTGGACGTTTCCAGCGAGATCGCTGCGCTGCAGGGGATGCTGGCGAACGATGGTCTGGCCGGGGAGGGATTGCGATGACCTACCGGGCCTGGAACACCAAGACCGTTGACCGCGCCGCCCTGAAAGAGCTGACAGCGGCCATCGCCCAGCAGAACACCGAAGAGCTGGAATACCAGAACATGGACGAAGAGTGGAGCGAGGAAAAGTACCGCTCTGTCCTCGCGGCCCAGCAGAAAGAAGCCGGTCTGCTGGCCGGCATCCTCGCTGCCCGGGGCATCACCGACCCCGCCGAGGCGCTGACCCTTCTGGCGGGCGAAGAAGAGCTGAGCGACCCCATGCTCCTGACCGATATGGACAAAGCCTGTGAGCGCATCCTGCGGGCCATCGACGAAGGGGAGACCATCGTCGTCTTCGGCGACTACGACGTGGACGGTGTGACCGCCACGGCCCTGCTCTATCAGCACCTGAAAGGGATGGGTGCCGCCGTCAAGTGCATGCTGCCCAGCCGGGAGGGCGACGGCTACGGCCTCTCGAAGAACGCCATCCAGTCGATCTACGATAAGGGCTGCCGCCTCATCGTCACGGTGGACAACGGCATCTCTGCCGTAGAGGAAGCCGCATTCGCGGCCAGCCTCGGCATTGACCTCATCATCACAGACCACCATCTGCCCCACGACACCCTGCCCCAGGCAGTGGCCATCGTGGACCCCCGCCGTGCCGACGACCACAGCCCCTTCAAGGGCCTGTGCGGCGCGGGCGTGGCCTTCAAGCTCTGTGCCGCGCTGGATGGCTGCCCGCCGGAAGAGATGCTGGAATACTGCGGCGACCTCGCCGCTGTTGGCACCGTGGCCGACGTCATGCCCCTGACAGGGGAGAACCGCACCATCGTCAAAGCAGGTCTGCGCCAGCTGCAAAATACGGACAGACCCGGCTTCTGCGCCCTTTTGGAAGAAGTGGGCCTTGCAGGCAAGCCGGTGACGGCAGAGAACATCAGCTACGCCATCGCGCCCCGCATCAATGCGGCGGGCCGGATGGACAGCGCTGTCACCGCTTTGCAGCTGGTGCTCTGTGAGGACGAAGACCGGGCGGTCGAACTGGCGCATAAGCTGAGTGACATCAACATCCAGCGGCAGGAGACGGAGATGGAGATCGTCAAAGCCGCGCAGGAGCTGCTGGACGCTGAGCCGGAACGCCTCGAAGATCGGGTCATCCTGCTCTGGGGCAGAGACTGGCACCCCGGCGTCATCGGCATCGTGGCCTCCCGCCTTGTGGAAAAGACCGGACGCCCGGTCATCGTGGTGTCGGTGGATGAGCACGGCGAGGGCAAGGGCAGCGGCCGCAGCGTGCAGGGCTTCAACCTGCACGAGTGCATCGCCTCCTGCGCCGACATCCTGCTTCGCTTCGGCGGCCACGCCATGGCAGCGGGCCTCTCGGTGCGGGAAGAGGATCTGCAGACGCTCCGCCAGCGGCTCAACGACTGGGCGGCCCGGGAGTGTCCCGTGCTGCGCACCCCGCCGCTGGAATGCGATCTGTCCGTCCACCTCGACCGCCTGACGGTGGAGAGCGTCCGCCGCCTCGACCAGCTGGCACCCTACGGTGCCGACAACCCCAGCCCGGTCTTCGTGCTGGAAAGGGCTGTCGTGGAGGGCGTCTACGCCGTCTCGGAGGGCAAGCACTGCCGTCTGCGTCTGCGGCAGGGCAGTTCCAGCATCTATGCCGTCTGGTTCGGGATGCACCCGGAACAGGTGCCTTACTCGACGGGCGACGTCGTGGACGCAGCCATCAGCCTTTCGGTCTACGATTCGCCCCGGGGCGCACAGCTGTCGGGCCGCATCATCGAGCTGCACCCGGCGGGCCTCGGCAACACAGCTGCAGAGCAGGCCGCGCTGGTGCAGGCGCTGTGCCGGGGTACGCCCCTGACACCGGAGCAGAAGGAGAGCATCGCCCCGGAGCGCAGCCATATCATCACCGTTTATCGGGAGCTGCAGGCGCGGCGCTGGCACGCCGAAGACCTGCAGCCCCTGTTTGCAAAACTCGGCGAGGAGAACACCGGCCGGACGCTGGTGGCCGTCTCCGCGCTGGAACAGGTCGGCCTCATCACAGCGGCTGACCGGGGCGGGGCAAAGTTCTGGGAACTCGTGCCTGCCACCGGCAAGAAGAACCTTGCCGATGCGCCCATCCTGAAATGTCTGGAGGAACGATAAAGATGCCTGAGGGAAAGAAACCTGTCACCCCCTCGCCTGCAGCATCGGCTGCGGCGAAAGAGGACAGCTACTCTGCAAAGACCCATCTCCACCAGCCCGTGCCGGTGACGGAGATGGCTACCGTGGCCGCAACGGCCCTGCCGGCCAACGCCCCTGAGGGGACCCTTCCCTCGGAGGTGCGGCCCGAGATCGTGACCTGGGAGAAGCTGGTGGAGGCCATCAAGGCCAGCGGCAAGGCCTACAACATGGCCATGATCGAAAAAGCCTACAATATGGCCAACGACGCCCACAAGGGGGTCTGCCGCCGCAGCGGTGAGCCCTATATCTGCCACCCGCTGGCCGTGGCCCGCCTCGTGCTGGACCTCGGCATGGACAGCGAGAGCATCGCTGCCGCCCTGCTCCACGACGTGGTGGAGGACACCCCCACCACACTGACCGACCTGACCGCCGCTTTCGGCGAAGAGGTGGCCGCGCTGGTGGACGGCGTCACCAAGCTGACCAAGATCCAATTTTCCAATATCGAAGAGCTGCAGGCCGAGAACCTGCGCAAGATGCTGCTGGCCATGAGCCGTGACGTCCGCGTCATGATCATCAAGCTCTGTGACCGCCTGCACAATATGCGCACCGGCGACGCATGGCCGGAGCAGAAGCGCCGCGACAAAGCCCGGGAGACCATGGAGGTCTACGCTCCCATCGCCAACCGTCTGGGCATCCTGAACGTCAAGGAGGAGCTGGAAGACCGCAGCCTCCACTACCTCGACCCCGTGGGCTACGAGGAGATCAACAAGATGCTCAGCGAGCGCGCAGGCGACGAGTTCCTGGCCAGCGTGTCGGGCGTCATCAAGAGCCGCCTCGAGGAGAGCGGCATCGAGGGCGCGACCATCAAGCGGAGAGTCAAGAGCATCTACGGCATCTACCGCAAGACCATCATGCAGAACAAGTCCTTTGACGAGATCTACGATATCTATGCGGTACGAGTCATTCTGGATTCTCTGGCTGAGTGCTACAGCACCCTTGGTCTCATCCACGATATGTACCACCCGCTGCCCAACCGCTTTAAGGATTATATCTCCACCCCCAAGCCCAACGGCTACCAGAGCCTGCACACTACCGTCATCGGGCACGAGGGCATCCCCTTTGAGGTGCAGATCCGCACCCGCAAAATGGACGAGCAGGCCGAGTACGGCGTTGCCGCCCACTGGAAGTACAAGGAAGGCCGCGAAGGCCACGATAAGCTGGACGACCGTCTGGCATGGGTCAGCCAGCTGCTGGAAAACCAGCGCCTGAGCGAGGATTCCGGCAACCTGCTCCACGACTTGAAGAGCGACCTTCTGCCGGAAGAGGTGTTCGCCTTTACCCCCAAGGGCGATGTCATCAACCTGCCCACCGGCGCTACCTGCATCGATTTTGCCTACGCCATCCATTCGGCGGTGGGCAACCGCATGGTGGGCTGCAAGGTGAACAACCGCATGGTGCCCATCGACCACATCGTTTCCACCGGCGAGATCATCGAAGTGATCCTTGGCCCGGCGGACAAAGGCCCCAGCCGCGACTGGCTCAAGATCGTGCGCACCAGCGAGGCCAAGAGCAAGATCCGCAACTGGTTCAAGAAGATGCGCCGCGAAGAGAACATCCAGCAGGGCCGCGACGCGCTGGCCAAAGAACTGCGCCGGGAGATGATCTTCATCCCCGACGACCAGCTGGACGAGTTCGTGGGCAGCTGCAGCCGCCGTCTGCGTCAGAACAACGCGGAGGAAATTTACGCCGCCATCGGCTACGGCGGCATGACCATCGCCAACTGCCTGCCCAAGCTCAAAGAGGAGTGGCAGAAGCTCAAGGCCGCCGAGGCTGCTGAGAACAAGTCGGTGGAGGATCTGCCGAAGGTCGATTTGAGCCGCGTCCACGCCACCGACGGCGTGGTGGTGGAGGGCTTCGACAACACCCCCATCAAGTTTGCAAAGTGCTGCTCGCCCCTGCCCGGCGACCCCATCGTGGGCTTCATCACCCGGGGCTTCGGCGTCTCCATCCACAAACAGAGCTGCGCCAACGCGGTGTCCAGTATGAAAGACCCCTCCAACGCCCCCCGCTGGGTCAAGGCTTACTGGGCCGACAGCGTCAAGGACAGCTACAAGGCCGGTCTGGAGATCATCGCCCTCAACCGCAACGAGCTGCTGTCCGATGTGCTGGCCGCGCTGGCTGACATCCGCGTCCCCATCTACGCCATGAACGCCCGTCAGGTGGAGAACAACTGTGCCGTCATCAGTCTGACCATCGGCATCAACAATACAGAGCACCTCAACCGGGTCGTGGCCCGTCTGTCCAAAGTCAAGGATGTGCTCAAGGTAACAAGGAGCTAATATGCGTGCAGTCATTCAGGCCGTATCCTCGGCCAGCGTCCGGGTCAACGGCGGCGAGCCGCGCCCCATCGGTCCCGGCCTCGTCATCCTGCTGGGCGTCAAGGACACCGATACGCTCGACATCGTGCCAAAACTGGCTGAAAAATGCGCGGGCCTGCGCATTTTCAAGGACGAAAACGACAAGCTGAACCTCAGCGCAAAGGACCTCGGGTACTCTGCACTGGTGGTGAGTCAGTTCACCCTCTACGGCGACACGAAGAAGGGCTTCCGCCCAAGCTTCATCAAGGCGGCAAGACCGCCGCTGGCTGTGGACGCCTACGAGCTGTTCCTCGCTGAGATGAACAGGCAGGGCCTCAAGGATGTCCAGCACGGCGAGTTCGGCGCGGATATGCAGGTGTCGCTGGTCAACGAAGGCCCCTGCACCATCGTCATCGACACCGACGAGTGGCATAAAGGAGAAAAATAAACCATGAAGGCATTTCATCTGGTCGGCCCTGCGCCGTTTTACACCAACAGCTTCCTGCTCATCTCGGACGCAGGCAACGCGGTGGTCATCGACCCCGCCGCCGAGGTGCAGGAGTACGATAAGATCTTAAAGGAGCACGGCGGCAGGCTGAGCCTCATCCTCTGCACCCACGGCCACTACGACCATGTGGGCAGTGCGGGGGTCCTGAGCCGCGAGTGGGGCGCAAAGCTCTACTGTGAGCCCGCCGACTGTCGGGGGACCCAGCTGCTGCCCCTCAAGGGTTCGGACAGCGGCTACGAAGAGGGCGAGGTCATCCCCCTCGACGAGCTGCGCTTCACCGTCTGGCACACCCCCGGTCACACGGAGGGCAGCGTGGTGCTGCTGTGCGAAAACTATCTCTTCGTGGGCGACACGGTCTTTCAGGGCAGCATCGGCCGCACCGACCTCGAGGGCGGCGACAGCCGGAAGATGGACGAGAGCCTGCGCAAGTTTGCGGCACTGCCCGTCCCGGCTGAGGCACAGGTGCTGCCCGGCCACGGCGATTTCTCCACCTTCGGGCAGGAGGCCGCCACCAACTTCTATATCAAAAATGCGCTGAGAAACGCATAAAAAGGCGGGATTTCACATGAATATCTATATCACGGGCCTCGGCTCGGGCTACGAGGTGGAGCACCTCGTCCGCCTGTTCTACCCAATGGCCCCGCTCACCCTCACCCCGCCCGAGGACGGCGCAGACTGCGTCTGGGCCGAGAAGCGGCCTGACAAGCTCTGGGCCATGGTGCGGCAGGGCGGCAAGAGCCAGATCGCCGAAGCACCTCTGCCCATTCCCGTGGAAGAGGGCGGCGAGACGCCGGAATTTGCGCTGGCCAGCCTGACCTATGACCTGCTGCGCAGCTGGACGGGTATCCGCCCGCCCTGGGGCAAGATGACCGGCGTCCGCCCGGTGCGCCTCGTCCACGACAAGCGGGCCGCAGGCTGGACGGAAGAGGAGATCGACGATTTCTTTTTGAAGCGCTTCGACTGCTCGCCCGAAAAATACGGCATGGCCAAGGCCATCGCGGACTTGCAGGAGCCTATCCTGAAAGCAGGCAGTGCTCCCAAGACCTACAGCCTCTATATCGGCATCCCGTTCTGCCCCTCCCGGTGCAGCTATTGCAGCTTCGTCAGCTGCAACCTCGACCGTGACCGCAAGCTGGTGCAGCCCTATGTGGACTGCCTGTGCAAAGAGGTCGAGGCCATCCGGGACGAGGCTGACAAGGCCGGGCTGAAGCTCTGCAGCATCTACATCGGCGGCGGCACCCCCACCAGCCTCTCGGCAGCGCAGCTGCGCCAGCTCATGGGGACGGTGCGGGACTGCTTCGACCTTTCCGCCATCGTGGAATACACGGTGGAAGCCGGACGCCCCGACTGCACCGACGCCGAAAAGCTGGCCGTCATCCGAGAATACGGCGCGACCCGCATCTCCATCAATCCGCAGACCTTCTCGGATGAAGTATTGGCGAACATTGGCCGCAGGCACTCGGCTCAGGACATCCTCGACTGCTATGCCGAGGCCCGGGCCGCAGGCCACGACGACATCAACATGGACCTCATCGCTGGCCTGCCCGGCGACACGGTGGAAGGGTTCGAGAAGAGTCTGCGTCAGGCCATCGCCCTCGACCCTGAGAACATCACCGTCCACACCCTGACCCTCAAGCGGGCCTCCCGCATCGTCATCG
>OBIA01001180.1_pt1 | contig 13404 bp, 11 predicted proteins | sample 1519911 | NCBI WGS metagenome assembly OBIA01 (sample SAMN04209236, study PRJEB22552) | human gut metagenome | biome: gut; material: feces | host: Homo sapiens | place: USA: Oklahoma | reverse complement strand
AGGCGATTTAAAATGGCGAGATGCGTTGCTGGTCACAGGTACTGTGAACAGTAACCAGTCTGGCAGAATGCACAAGACAGGGAATCCTTGTAACTGTCAGAGGATTATAGAAAATAAAAAGATCAGTGACTGATTTTAGAGCAAAAAGTTTGTGAATTATTGAAAAAAGTTCTGCTTGTAAAGTGGCAGATGTCAGTGTATAGTGAAGTCACTCTAATTCGATTCTAATTTTATTTTATAGGAAATTGCATCCGGTATAATGAAATACTCTGAAGATACGCCGGGTGACATTCTCTGCTTTGAAACAGATCACAAGAAAAGTATATGATATCAGACACATGATTCGATGTGGCATTTTCAGGACAAGTTAATATGAATGAACAGACACAGGGAGGAACAGGATGGAAGAAAGAAGAGACTATGCGGTACTCCGTTTTGTGGATCAGAATGGCTGGAGTTATATGGTAAATGACTATGCAAAAGGCTGTTCTTTGATGGAGTATATCAAACAGGGGATCCGGGTGGAAAAAGAAACAGTGTTTGACTGGATCAGACAGCTTTCAAAACAGCTGGAACAGTATTATCGTTGTGGAAATGAGGATGCGGCGTATGGATATGTGAACCCATATGCAGTGATCATAACCGGAGACGGAATGCTTTGTCTTCTGGATATCAATGAACCGGAAAACGAGGAACTTTTAAAGCAGATGAAGAAGAAAAAGCTTCGTATGCTTTTTGTAAGGAAAGAAAGGGTTCTTTCGCAGAAGACAGAACGGTCGGATGATCTGTATGGTCTGGCAAAGATAATGGAATTTACAGCAGAAAAATGTCTGGATCCAAAGGCATTTACACGGAAAGAAGAGCGAGTCTGGAAAAGAATGCTTGGAAAGTGTTATAGCAGTGGGAAAAATGCCATAAAAGTATTGAAAAATATGCAAAAAGAAATTGGTTTTCTGGAAAGGGAAATGGAAAGACCGAGGGATAAGGTTTCGGCAAAAAAGATTTTGCTTGCAATTCTGGCGGTTTGTATCATGAGTGCAGCAATCATCGGAGGGACAGTGAAAAAGCCGGAAACAAAAGCGATTGCAGCGAATCAGGATCAGCCAGAGGCGGGAGTTCAGGAAGGGGTAAAGGAGAAAAAGGAGACAAAAGAGGTTGTGGAACAAAATGGGGACAGTCCTTATCTGGAAATGGGACTTATTTATTATGTAGCGTGGGAAGATTATGTGAACAGCCTGGATAGTCTCGATAAGGAAATGCAGGAGACAGAGTTTTCCGATGCATACCGGGTAGTCATAGCGAGTCTGGAAGAAGGGAGTATACAGCAGGAGGATGGATTAAACGCAGAAGATGCAGTAAAAAAAATATTAGATGAATTGGAGAAACGTGCAGAAAAAATACAGATGAAAGTGTATTTGTACCAATACCCGCTATTGAAGGTAAGTGTTCTGGAAGAGAGTGAAAAATGGCACAGGCTGACAAAGAGAATTGGTGAGGAGATGATTAGAAGACAGGCGTGGTACCGGTGGGATACAAATGGAGAAAAGGAGTGTGAGGTCAGAAAATATCTTGCAGAAAGCTATTTTAAACTTGGTGAGAATTTAAAAGCAGCTGAACAATATGAACAGATCAGAAAATTAGAATCGAATGGAGAAGAATTAGAAGAGATTTATGAAAAGCTGCAGTTGATTTATGAAGAAGCGCAGGAATATGAGAAAGTGTGGGAGATCAGCAGAGAGGCGGTTGAAGTATTACCGGATTCAGAAAGGTTGTGGATGAACTATCTGGAGCGTTATTGTGAGAATCCGGAAATGGAAAGAGAATTATGTGCAGAAGCAGTAAAAAAGGCCATCCAGGCAGTTCCTGAGCTTGCAGAATCAGAAGCGTTTAAACAGCTTCAGGGAAAATATAAAATTGTGATCGATGGAGAAAATATCCGGGTTGGAGAATAAAACGCTGAAAGAAATTTTTGAAAAAGTCCCATAAAAGGGAGGATGCCGGGTGACTTAAAAGCCCCCGGCATGTATTATGAAAAAGTTATTCTATTATTAACTTCTGCACGTCTTATTAAATGATTTGTTTGAAATCTTTTATCTTTTATGTTCTTCATTTGATGATTCTAGTATATAAAACACTTGTGAAGAAAGAGTGTTTAACAAATGAAGGTTTTTTGAAAGATAAATGAACAAATTGTGAACAAGACTATTTGCGGAATGCGAAGTATGGAAGCCCATCTTTCATAGGTACTTCTACACTTCCTTGGATCAGTGGGCGGGCATAAGCGATGAATTCATCTCCGATGTCGGAACCGTCTTTTGTGATCCATTCTTCAGGAACAGCTTTTTCTTTATTACAGATTTCGTTCACGTCTGCAGTTCCGAATTCAAGGATGTATGGGTCATCACTCTTACGGATAAAATTGATCATCTTTCCTGTTTCCCCATCTAAAGCGGCACTTACAGCAAAACGGCCGGAAGCAGCGGCTTCGTCCAGATCTGTGGCAGATAAACAGGAGGAAGAGCATCTCTGGCAGACATTGAGCTCCACAGAGCGTACTTTGATACCAAGTTTTTCTTTTACAAGATTTTCAAGATACTTTCCGGAGCCGGTCAGCATTTTATGACCGAAAGTATCTGTGCCGACATCACTTGCAAGCTCGCAGACAAAGGTTCCGTTACCATCGTTGATTCCTTCGGAAATGCAGACAACGAGATTAGAAGTTTTAGTAAGCTTTTCTTTTACCTTTTCGATAAATGTATCCGGGGAGAAAGCAACTTCCGGAAGATAAATAAGAACCGGATTATCGCCTTTAAATTTGCGGGCAAGAACGCTTGCGGCAGTCAGCCATCCGGCATGGCGTCCCATGATCTCGACGATGGTGACAGATGGTTTATTATCATAGACAGAGGCATCAATTGCAATTTCGCGTACTGTAGAAGCAACATATTTGGCAGCACTTCCGTAGCCCGGGGTATGATCGGTCAGAACCAGATCGTTGTCGATGGTTTTCGGAACTCCGATGATGCGGATATCACTTCCGACAGTTGCTGCGTAGCGGGATAATTTACTTACGGTATCCATAGAATCATTTCCGCCAATATAGAAGAAATAGCTGATTTCTTTTTCGGTAAATTTCTGGAAAAGTTCAGGATAAACCGGATCAGAAAGATCTTCCGGTAATTTATAACGGCAGGAACCAAGATAAGAACCCGGTGTGGTGCGGATACGTTCCAGTTCGCCATTTTCTTTTAAAGGTGCCATGTCCATTGTGTGATCGGCAAGAAAACCTTCGATACCGTTGATCATACCGATGACATTATCAATCTCCGGATTTGCCAGACCTTCTGAGACAACACCATAAAGACTTCCGTTGATTACAGCAGTAGGACCCCCTGATTGTCCGACCAGTAAATTGTGATTCATAGTTGAAATCCTCCTCTTTATTCATAGTAATCATATAGCTTTAACTATAGCCGAAAAATGTGAAATTTACAATATCAGTTGGAAAACAAAAAAAATTAGGCTATACTAGGAACGTGAGCTTTAAATTGAGAAGGAGAATACACATGAAATATATATCGTTTGCGATTCCGTGTTATAACTCGGCAGCTTATATGGACCGGGCAGTGGAATCTATTTTAAAAGGTGGAGAAGATGTAGAGATCATCATAGTTAATGACGGATCAAAGGATGATACTTCAAAGATTGCACATGAGTATGAAGAAAAGTATCCAACGATCGTCCGTGCAGTTGATAAGGAAAATGGTGGACACGGAGATGCGGTCAATGCAGGTCTTGACCACGCAGAGGGAAAATATTTTAAAGTGGTGGACAGTGATGACTGGGTAGATGAAGAAGCATTATATAAGATTCTGGATGTTCTGAAAACGTTTGAAAATGAAGAAAAGCAGGTGGATATGCTGCTTGCCAACTATGTATACGAAAAAGAAGGAATGGAGCACAAGAAAGTGATTGAGTACAAGAATGTGCTTCCACAGGAAGAGATTTTTGGCTGGAATGATGTGAAACATTTCCATCTGGGACAGTATATTCTGATGCATTCTGTTATTTACCGGACAGATTTCCTGAAATTATGTCAGCTCAGGCTGCCGAAGCATACGTTCTATGTGGACAATATTTATGTTTACTATCCACTTCCGCATGTGCGTAAGATGTATTACATGGATGTGGATTTTTATCGTTATTACATTGGAAGAGAAGATCAGTCTGTCAATGAAAAGGTGATGATCAGTCGTGTGGATCAGCAGATCTTTGTCACAAAGTGCATGATTGATATGTATGATATGCGCAAGATTTCTAATAAAAAACTGCGGACCTATATGACTAATTATCTTGCAATTATGATGACGGTGTCTTCGATTCTTCTGATTCGTTCCAAAAATGCAGAGAATCTGGAAAAGAAACGGGAGCTGTGGCAGTATTTGAAGAAGAATCACTACGGAACTTATTGGAAGATCCGTTACGGAATCCTTGGACAGACCATGAATCTTCCGGGCAGATCAGGAAGAAAGATTTCGTCTCTGGCGTACATTGTGGCGAGAAGAATTGTCGGATTTAATTAAAATTCGTTCTTGACATTTCCGAAGAGAAGACTATAATAACTGTTAAAGAAAATATGGTTCACCAAAATTCGTTGATGAGAACAAAGTCGTATCCGTCATTATTTTCAGAGAGCCTGTGGATGGTGTGAACAGGTAATAACCGGATAAGGATATCCTCTCTAAGAAGCGGGTCCAAAGCAGAAAAAGTATCTGCAAGTAGACTTTGCCGGGATCCACCGTTATATGGATAGCATATGTTGGTATGTGAAGTGCCGCAGATTATTATCTGTGGAATTAGGGTGGTAACGCGGATTTTATTCGTCCCTTTTCAGATTGATTCTGGAAAGGGACTTTTTTGTTGCTGTGTATACAAAAAAATCCTGTGAATTTTGTTATCGGAAGATTAGAAGAACAGTTTTGCGTGGACGAAAAGAAAAAGGAGGAAACTGTAATGAAAGCATTACAAAAAGCAAGCAAATTTTTATCAGACTATACATCATTGGTGGTAATCGCTATTGCAGTAGTCACATTCTTTGTACCGGCAATGATGGGATGGGTAAATAACCCATTGTTCGTTGATCCGGTATCCAACAAGTTCACCTGTCAGTCGATCATCATCGGAATCATCATGTTCAGCATGGGACTGACACTGACAACCGAAGATTTTAAGATTCTGGCACAGAGACCTTTTGATATCTGTATCGGCGCAATCGCGCAGTATCTGATCATGCCATTTCTTGCATTTGCACTGACGAAAGTACTTCAGCTTCCGGATGGAATTGCACTTGGTCTGATCCTTGTAGGCTGTTGTCCGGGTGGTGTATCCTCCAATATCATGTCTTATCTGTGTGGCGGAGATGTGGCATTTTCCGTAGGAATGACTACGGTATCCACAATCATTTCACCGGTTATGACACCGCTTATGGTTTCACTTCTTGCAAGCGGAACGCATATTACGATCAAAGGACTTCCGATGTTTGTATCTATTGTTGAGACCGTTATTGTTCCGGTAGCTTTTGGATTTTTACTGAATTATCTGTTTGGAAAGAAAAAAACATTTACAGAGCTTCAGAAAGTGATGCCTGGAGTTGCAGTACTTGGACTTGCATGTGTAGTTGGCGGAGTGGTTTCTTCGCAGGGAGACAAATTCTTTGAATCAGGAGTTGTAATTTTTGTGGCAGTATTTCTTCATAATGGACTTGGATATCTGCTGGGATACGGCGCAGGAAGACTGACTGGTATGAATACTGCAAAGAAGAGAACAATCTCCATCGAAGTTGGAATGCAGAACGCCGGACTTGCTACCAACCTTGCAACCACAACGGCACAGTTTGCGGTGGCACCGGAATCCGCAATTATCTGTGCTGTATCCTGTACATGGCATTCTATTTCAGGAACACTTCTCGCAGGATTATTTGCAGCATATGATAAGAGAAAAGCAGGAAAGCCTGCAAATAAAAAGCAGGCTGCAGAAAATGTAGCATAAAATACAGAAATAATTTCGGAATGGTCATCATAAAATATCAGGAATAACTTACAGGGCGTAAGAAGATATGGAAGATCAGAAACTGGAAAATCTTTTAAATCTGGCACTTGGAGCGACGGAAGAAGAAAGAGAAAAATCATTGAACCTGGATGTCGGGTATCATCCGATTGACAGGGAATGGGAATTGATTATTAAATATTCGGGCAATCTGGATCAGGTAAGAGCATTGGCAATCCAGGTGGTTGAACTTCAGAATGAGTACGCGATCATTCGGATCAGCCAGTCCAGGATTGATTTACTTTCAGATATTCCTGAGGTAGAATATATAGAGAAACCGAAACGTTTATTTTTTCAAATAGCAAATGGAAAGCGGGTATCCTGTATCAATGAGGTGCAGGATACCCGCTTTCTTGATCTGCGTGGACAGGGTGTCCTTGTGGCGATAATTGATTCGGGGATTGATTATGCGAATGAAGATTTTCGGAATGCAGATGGAACGACGAGAATACGGGTGATGTGGGATCAGTCATTAAAACCGAATGCGGATGAAGAGAAGAATCCACCAAATGGTTATCGGATGGGAGTGGAATTTACCGAGGAGCAGATTAACAGGGCACTTGAGGCTGACTCGTCAGAGGAAAGGAGAAGAATGGTACCAAGTCAGGATATATCCGGTCATGGGACTGCAGTTGCAGGGATTGCTGCCGGAAATGGGCGAGGAAGCGGAAATCTGTATGCCGGTGTGGCACCGGAGAGTGAGCTGATTGTGGTAAAAATGGGGTCGCCTATGCCAGACGGATTTCCACGGACGACAGAACTGATGCAGGCGATGGATTATGTGGTGAGGAAAGCACTGGAATTTCGGATGCCGGTGGCGATCAATCTGAGTTTTGGAAATACATATGGTTCTCATGACGGCAGGAGTCTGGTAGAACGGTATATTGATGATCTGTCGAATTTCTGGAAGAGTGTGATCTGTGTGGGGACCGGAAATGAAGCAGCAAGTGCCGGGCATACTTCCGGAGTGCTGCAGAAAAGAAAAGAAGAAAGAATACAGCTCGCAGTACAGGCAGATGAACCAACATTGAATATTCAGATCTGGAAAGCGTATACGGACGAAGTGGAAATTTCATTTGTATCTCCTGCGGGGACGCGGATCGGTCCAATACAATCTGTTCTCGGTTCGCAGAGATTCCGGATCGGGGAAACGGAGATTTTATTATATTATGGAAAACCGAGCCCGTATAATGTTGCGCAGGAGATTTATATTGATATGATTCCGGTGACAGATTATATTACGTCGGGAGTCTGGCAGATCGTTTTGAATCCGACAAGGGTTGTGGAAGGGCAATATGATCTGTGGTTGCCAAGTGAGAATGTATTGAACCGGGGGACAGGATTTTTGTATCCGGATGAAGAAGTGACCTTAACGATTCCTTCGACTGCAGATAAAGTGATATCGGTGGGGGCGTATGATGCGCTTACTTTTTCCTATGCATCTTTTTCAGGAAGAGGATATACCTGGCAGGATGAAAGGACGAAACCGGATCTTGTGGCACCGGGAGTGAACGTAAGGACGACAGCAGTTGGCGGAGGGGTGACAGTGGTGAGTGGAACTTCTTTCGCAACGCCGTTTGTGACAGGAGCATCGGCACTTTTGATGGAATGGGGGATCGTAAGAGGAAATGATCCGTTTTTGTATGGGGAGAAGGTGAAGGCGTATCTCCGGCGCGGGGCGAGAGAGTTGCCGGGATTTGGAAAGTATCCGAACCGTGAGGTGGGATATGGACGACTCTGTTTGGAGAGAAGCCTGCCAGATTAAAATGTTATATTTATAATAACACCTCGAAAAACAATCTGAAAACATAGCTTTATTCAGTTGTTAACCTTAAATTTGTTCAGTTAATAGGTAAAAAGAAAAATTATGCAACATGCACAACTCAAAACTGTATATGCACAAAAATAGGGCGATTTGTAAAAAATGCTTTACGCTGATAGAGTGATAGAGTATAGTGAGTTTAAACAAATTAATATTTTGAAGAAAGAAGGCAAAATGGATGGTCAGTTAAAAGTAGCAGCTGTTCAAGTTACAGTCGAACAAAATAATATTAAGAAAAATATGGAAAACGTTGAGAAAATGGCAATGAGTCAACAAAATCGATGGAGTGGACCAGAGATTCGAAAAACCAAAAATAAATCAACAAGTAAGGAGATAATGTATGGCAGAACAGGAAAAGAACATTGAACAAGGTGTTCACAAGCGCCGCACAAGGTACAAGGGAAAATATCCACGAAAATTTGAAGAAAAATACAAAGAATTACAGCCGGAGAAATATCAGGACATGATTGCCCATGTCATTCAGAAAGGAAATACACCTGCCGGAATGCACATTTCGATCATGGTGCAGGAAATTCTTGACTTCTTGAAGATCCAGCCGGGAGAGGTGGGATTTGATGCAACGCTTGGCTATGGCGGACATACAAAAGCGATGCTGAAATGTCTGGAAGGAAAGGGGCACATTTACGCGACAGATGTAGATCCGGAAGAATCTGCAAAGACAAAAAAACGTCTGGAAGAACAGGGATTTGGGGAGGATATTTTAACAATCCGTCTTCAGAACTTTTGTACTATCGATGAGATTGCAAAAGAAGTTGGGGGATTTGATTTTATTTTGGCTGATCTGGGTGTGTCTTCCATGCAGATTGACAACCCGAAGAGAGGATTTTCTTTCAAAGTGGACGGACCTCTGGATCTGCGACTGAATCAGGAAAAAGGGATCAGTGCAGCCGAGAGACTGGATACAATTTCAAGAGAAGAACTTGCCGGGATGTTATATGAAAATTCGGATGAGCCGTATTGTGAAGAACTGGCAAAGGCAATCACCGAAGAAATCCGGAAAGGACACCGGATTGATACTACGACAAAGCTACGTCAGGTGATCGAACAGACCTTGTCTTTCCTTCCGGAAAATAAGGAGAAAAAAGATATCATCAGGAAGACCTGTCAGCGGACTTTTCAGGCACTTCGAATTGACGTGAATCATGAATTTGAAGTACTCTATGAATTTATGGAAAAACTGCCGGGCACTTTGAAACCGGGGGGAAGAGTAGCAATTCTGACATTCCATTCAGGAGAAGACAAACTGGTGAAGAAAGCTTTAAAAGCAGGATATCGCGAGGGAGTTTATTCCGAATATGCCAAAGATGTAGTCCGACCTTCGGCAGAAGAGTGTGCACAGAATGGGCGTGCAAGATCTACGAAGATGCGCTGGGCTGTGAAGGCGGAGTAAAAGTAAGTGTAGGCTGATTAGAATATTGACAAAACAAAAATCAAGGATCATAATGCGGTGCAGGAAGAAAAGTTTTTGAATGTGTTAAAATCCAGAATGGTAGATGGGATCATTTATGTCAGTTCGGATTATGCGACCAGTAACAAGCTACTTGCAGATTTATCAATCCCAGTTGTATTTATTGACCGTAAGATTGAAAAGAGTGGTAATATGGGAAGTGTGCAGATTGATAATTATCAGGCTATGAAGGAAGTCGCTGAGTATATCAGTAAAAAAGGATGCAATGGATCGGATTGAAAATATTCTTGGATTTAAGAGATTTGAGCGTCACGTTGGATAAAAAAAGAAGAGTAGAAAGATGCTGCAAAGTTATCAAAACAGATAACAGAGTGGCATCTTTTGTTATTTGAAAAATGATTAAAATATCTAACAGAAAATTATAAGCCGATTTGTACTTTAGTCTACAAATTCAGATGCCGGCGTGATATACTGTATGGAAAAGTTATGAAATATCTGGTATCAAAACGGAAGCAAGGAGGAAAGAAAAAGTATGAACAATTTTTTGCCACAGAAGAGGGGAATGCAGGTTGTCTGGATCATAGTGGGCTGTCTGATCTACGCAGTTGGTCTGAATGTATTTATTATCCCTATGAATTTATACAGCGGGGGAGCAGTCGGTCTTGCACAGCTGTTAAGTTATGGAGCAGGACAGATCGGGATTAAGGAAATTGCAGGTCTGAACCTGTATGGTATCATTTATTTACTGCTTAACATTCCGATTTTATTTATTGCATGGTTTAAAATCGGAAAGACATTTTTTATAAATACAATCCTTGGAACGGTAGGAATCAGTTTATTTACTTCAATCGTACCAACTCCGGCAACAGCAGTGATCGCTGATCCGGTCATTGGAATCATCATCGGTGGTGTTGTAACCGGAGCCGGAATCGGAATCATGCTGACGGCAAAAGGAAGTGGTGGTGGAATCGAGGTTATCGGTATCTGGATGGCGAAAAAATATGCGGGAATGTCCGTTGGAAAACTGGGAACCATCTTCAATCTGATACTGTATGCCATTTATCTTTTAGTTTTTGATATCTCAACGGTGATTTATTCGGTCGTCTACCTGTTCTTCTACACGGTAACTCTGGACAGGATGCATTTTCAGAACATCAATGTGAGAATGCTGATTTTCACGAAGAAGAAGGGAATCGCAGAGGCAATCATGAAAGAAACCGGACGTGGTGTTACGCAGTGGAATGGTGAAGGTGCATTTACGAGTGAACACAATTATGTTCTGGTGACGATTGTGAATAAATTTGAAGTAGAAGATATCCTGAACATGGTGTATTTACTGGATCCGGAAGCATTTACTACGGTAGATGAAGGGGTTAAGGTGTACGGAAACTTCCAGAAGAGAGTTTAGGAGTTAGGAATAAATGTATAAAATACTGATTGTTGAAGACGATAACACGATCGCAGAGCGGCTGGCATCGCATTTGAAAAAGTGGAATTATAAGACAGTATGTGTACGTGATTTCAAAAATGTAATGGAAGAATTTAAAAAGACAGATCCACAGCTTGTAATCCTGGATATCGGGCTTCCGTTTTACAACGGATTCTACTGGTGCCAGGAGATCCGGAAGCTGTCCAATGTGCCGATCATCTTTCTGTCATCGATGAATGACAACATGAATATCGTGATGGCAATGAACATGGGCGGAGATGAGTTTATCGAGAAGCCGTTTGATCTGAATGTAGTGACAGCAAAGGTGCAGGCGGTGCTTAGAAGAGCATATGCACTTCAGGGAACGGCAAATATCATTGAGCATGGAGAAATGCTGCTGAATCTGGGAGATGCATCACTTACAATAGCCGGGCAGAAGATTGAACTCACCAAGAATGAGTTCAAGATCTGTCAGATGTTTTTTGAGAGCGCAGGAAAATTTGTGACCAGAGATGCGATCATGACCAGACTCTGGGAAAGTGACGAATTCATCGATGATAATACACTTACAGTAAATGTGGCGAGACTTCGGAAAAAGCTGGAGGAAGCCGGAATGCATGATGTGATCCGGACAAAGAAAGGAATCGGGTACATGCTGGTATGACAGAGATTTTAAGGGCATTTTGGAAAGAAAAAAGACCGGAGAGAATAGCGGTTCTTGTTTCGGGCATTCTCTTTGCAGTCATCTTCTGGATCTATGAAATTCCGGTGGAGATTGCGGGATATGCGTTCCTTCTGGTGATTTTATGGAATGTGATCTGGTTTACACTTGTTTTCATACGATATGAAAAAAGACAAAGAATACTGGAAGAAAATCAGGGGAAAATCCGGACAGAGGCAGGAGGATTTCCGGAGGCAGAAAGCCGGGAAAGCGAAATGTACCAGGAATTGATCCGGCAGCTTTACGAAGAGAAAAAAGAGCTGGAATCCTCTGTGCAGATTGAAAAACAGGAGCTGTCTGATTATTACAGCATGTGGGTTCATCAGATCAAGACTCCAATTGCGGCACTCGGTGTCCTGATCCAGAGTGGGGAAGAACTGGAAGAAGTACAGGAAAGCCCGAAAGCACAGGAACTTACCCGAAGCATGAAAATGGAGGTGTTCCGGATTGAACAATATGTGGATATGGTACTCACCTATCTCAGAATGGGTTCCGCAACCTCCGATTACGCCTTCCGGATCTGCAGCCTGGAAGAAATCGTCCGCCAGGCAGTCCGCAAATATTCCCAGATGTTCATCATGACCAGAACAAGACTTCACCTTGAAATCCAGGATCAGAAGATCCTGACCGATGAAAAGTGGCTGACCTTCGTCATCGAACAAATTCTCTCCAATGCAGTTAAATACGCAAGAGGCGGAGAAATATCAATCTACACAGAAGACAAAACTCTGGTAATTGCTGACGATGGAATCGGAATCGCCGAAGAGGACCTCCCAAGAATCTTCGAAAAAGGATTCACCGGATATAATGGAAGAGCAAATAAAAAGTCGACCGGAATCGGTCTATATCTCTGTAAGACAATCATAGATCGTCTCCATCATACTATCTGGATTGAATCAAAACCAGAAAAAGGAACAAAAGTATACTTAAATTTTGACCGTGAACATCGGCGGATAGAGTAAAAAATTCAATCGGTGAAAGATTTAGAAAACCTTCAACAACGGAATCAAACTATAATTTACTTTTTGGCAGGGATCGACCAATCGAAAATGCTCATCCATTTGAACTACACAGCCGCCAGAAAAAATAAATATGGAAAATTCCATATTTGTGCAATGGAGATGAAACACAGGAATCATGGAGGCCATTGCCGAACATGATTCCCGTCCTAAGTGGTTCATCGGAATGGTTTGCACAAAGGAATTTGGAATATTTATTTTTTCTGGCGGCGTCTCTTTCACCAAAATGAGTCTTTTCCAACCCGATCCTTACAAAAATGTAAGAAACCCCACACAAATTGTCATTTACTTCGATGGAAGGAAATCCCTTACTTTTTTATAATGACTTTATCAAATAAAAAAGAAGGGCAGGTCATAAAAACCATGGCATTACTTGACGTAAAGAACGTAAAAAAGATATACACAACCCGTTTCGGAGGAAATCAGGTAGAGGCGCTGCATAACGTCAGCTTTTCCGTAGAAGCAGGCGAATATGTAGCAATTATGGGAGAAAGCGGAAGTGGCAAAACTACACTTCTGAATATCCTGGCGGCACTTGATAAGCCGACCGGTGGAAAGGTCTACTTAAAAGGGAATGATCTTGGCAAGATCCGGGAAAAAGAGATGGCAGCATTCCGGCGGCAGAATCTTGGATTCGTCTTTCAAGATTTCAACCTTTTGGATACACTGACCCTGAAGGATAATATTTTCCTTCCGCTGGTCCTGTCTGGAAAGAAATACACGGAAATGGAGAGCCGGATCGCGCCGATCGCAGAGCAGCTGGGGATCAGTAAGCTTCTGAACAAATATCCATATGAAGTATCCGGTGGGCAGAAGCAGAGAGCAGCCGTTGCACGTGCTTTAATCACACAACCGCAGCTGATCCTTGCCGATGAACCG
>OBIA01001165.1_pt1 | contig 13517 bp, 10 predicted proteins | sample 1519911 | NCBI WGS metagenome assembly OBIA01 (sample SAMN04209236, study PRJEB22552) | human gut metagenome | biome: gut; material: feces | host: Homo sapiens | place: USA: Oklahoma | reverse complement strand
GGTTTCCAACGCGTAGGAATGTCTACCAAGAAAGATGCCGCCAGACCATTCGGTCTGGGGATTTTTTTGTGGCGGAGGTCACAGGACGAGGACCGGAACGAGCAAAGGCAGGGTATCATCATTACGATGGTATCCTGCCTTTTGTGCGATAGGATGATCATAAGCCAAAGGCTCCCACCTGTTCTGTCGTATGCACAGAGCGGGCGAGAGCCTTTGTGATGAAAAGAAGAAAATGAAGGAGATGACTTGTTATTGGGCGGCTTTTTCGCCCTCCGGGAAGATGATCTTATTCACGAAGAAGAAGATGACCATGGAGATGCCGCCGTTCAGCACCGTAGTGCCGATGTTGTAGATGAAGTCCGGCACCAGCAGACCTGCCACCGCCACCCAGATGCAGTTGATGGAGTTGACGATGCAGGTGATGACGCAGAACGCCAGCACATACCAGCCGATCTGCTTTGCCAGATTGCCCTTGCTACGGAACACGAAATTACGCTGGATGGGGAAATTGATGCACTCGCCGATGACCATGGCGATCATGTAAGCGCAGAAGTAGGGCAGACCGCCGTGGGCGGCATCGTAGCCGAGGATGTTCCACTTGAAGGTCTCGCCGAACAGGGTGATATCAATGCCCGGCCAGCCGAAATCCACTACCGGCAGGCTTGCAAAGGCCTTGGGCAGAAATTGCAGCAGCAGGTACTTGAACACGGTGATGAGGTTGGACACGATGACGAACAGGCCGCCCTCGCGCACCCACTTGGCAGCGGCGGGGTGCTTTGCCGCGAAGTTATTCCAGAAATTCATAGCCTGCTTCCTTTCAGCTGTTTTTCAGACGCTCTTCCATGCGGCCGTTCAGCACGAGGTTCTTCACGGCCTCCACGATCACCCGCACAAGGCCGATGACCCAGAAGCCCCGCAGCTCCATCACGATGCCGTCCACCATGCCCATGCTGATAGCGCCGTTGGTCATTTTGGCCAGCGCACGCAGGGGCATATTGTACTGGAACAGGATATTCAGGTCAGGCTTGCCCTTTTTGATGCTGCGGCGCAGCAGGGTGCCCAGCACGGCAGCTGCCAGCCAGCCGATGGGGCTGCGTCCGTGTCCCATCTCGCCCAGCGTCATGTTGCGGTCGATGCGTACCTTGTTCTCCGGGATGGGACGGCCCAGCAGCGCTTCAAACTCCGCGTCCGGCACGTTCTGCACCTGCGCAGTGCGGTAATGCTCCAGATTTTTGCCCGCGTAGGGGTCGGGTGCGCCGGTGCCCGCCACCGTGACAGCGGCAGTCAGACGGATATCGGCGCTGGAAGCGCCCACCAGCAGCTGATAGCTGCCGCCTTCCACCTCCCAGCGGTCGGTCTTGACGTTCCAGTAGCGGAACGCCTTGTCGTCCAGCGGGATGGTGACGGTCTTGCTCTCTCCGGCTTCCAGCTGCACCTTGGTAAAGCCCTTTAGCTCCTTGGCGGGGCGGAAAATCGTTGCATCCGGCTTTGCCACATACATCTGCACCACCTCGGCACCTGCACAGCTGCCGGTGTTGGTGACAGTCAGGGTCACGCCCTTTTCGTCTGCTTTCAGGTCACTGTACGCAAAGCTGGTGTAGCTCAGGCCGTAGCCGAAGGGGAAGGCGGTGGGCACACCGGCGGTGTCGTAGTAGCGGTAGCCCACATACAGCCCCTCGCGGTACTCCACAGTGGGACCGTCGCCGCCGAAATGCGCCTTTGCGGGGGTGTCGGCGTAGCTGCGCGCCCAAGTCTCAGCCAGCTTGCCGCAGGGGTTCTGCGCGCCGGTCAGCACCTCGACCAGTGCGCCCGCACCGGCCTGACCGCCCAGACAGCCGTAGACCAGCGCCTTGCAGTCCTTGACCCAACCGCTTTCCAGCGAGGAGCCCGCGCTCAGCAGCACCACCACGTTGGGGTTTGCCGCTGCCACAGCCGCCAGCAGTTCCAGCTGGTTCTCTGCCAGCTTCATGTCGGCGCGGTCGATGCCCTCGCTCTCTTTGATCTCGTCCAGACCCATGCACAGCAGCACCACATTGGCGTTCTTTGCCAGCTGCACCGCCTCGGCCTTCAGCGTCTCGTCGGGCTTGCCCTGCCGGTCAAAGCCCTTGGCGTAGCCGACGCTGTTCAGGCCGCTCTCGGCAAGGCATTCCAGAAAGGAATCCACCTTGATGGAGTTGACAGCGCTGGAGCCTGCACCCTGATAACGGGGTGTCTGGGCAAAGTCGCCGATGACCGCCACCTTCTCCCCCTTTGCAAGGGGCAGCAGGCCGTTTTCGTTCTTCAGCAGCACGATGCTCTGGGCAGCAGCCCGGCGTGCCAGTGCGTGGTGGGCGTCGGCATCGAACTTGCCGGGTGCGGCGTCCACCGCCGCCTTGGTGGTAAACACCAGCTCCAGCAGCTCCTCCAGCCGGGCGTCCACGTCCGCTTCGGTGATCTTGCCGGTCTGCACCGCTTTCATCAGCTCCCGGATGGCGTCCCCGCCGGGAGCGGGCATTTCCAGCGTAGATCCGTTCTTTACGCCAAGGGCGTGGTCGTTGCTGCCGCCCCAGTCGGTGACCACTGCGCCGTCAAAGCCCCAGTCCCCGCGCAGGATATCCATGAGCAGGTGGGTGTTCTCGTTGGCGTAGGTGCCGTTGACAAGGTTATAGGCGGACATGATGGTCTTAGGCTGCGCTTCCTTGACCACCATCTCGAAGCCGGTCAGGTAAATTTCCCGCAGGGTGCGCTCGTCCACGATGGAATCCGAGGCCATGCGGCGCAGCTCCTGACTGTTCACCGCAAAGTGCTTGGGACAGGCGGCAATGCCGTTTTTCTGGATGCCGCGGACGTAGGCCGCAGCCATCTTACCGGCAAGGTAGGGGTCCTCCGAGAAATACTCGAAGTTGCGGCCGCACAGGGGGCTGCGCTTGATGTTCAGGCCGGGGCCCAGCAGCACCGACACGCCCTGTGCCGCTGCTTCTTCGCCCATGGCTGCGCCCACAGCCTCGCCAAGCTCCGGGTCCCAGCTGTTGGCAACGGTAGCCGAGGTGGGGAAGCAGGTGGCGGGCACACTGGGGTTCAGACCCAGATGGTCAGCCGCGCCCGCCTGCTTGCGCACGCCGTTGGGGCCGTCCGACAGGGTAATGGCCGGGATGCCCTTGCCCGGCAGCGCCCGGGTGGTGAACACCGTGCCGCCGCTCAGCAGGGCGCATTTTTGTTCCAGACTCAGGCTGTTGATGATATCTGTATGTTTCATGGCATTTTCCTCTTCGCCTTTTCAAATCCAGAAAAGGCCCGCTGTTTTTTACGCAGCGGGCCTTTTATCTGGTTTCAGTTCAGGTGCTGCATCCGTTCAGAATGTCTTGCCCAGGATCAGGCGTTGACTTCCTCTTCCTTGCGCTTTGCATAGCCCTTTTTGACCACCAGAACTTCCAGTGCGATCAGAGCGGCTGCCAGTACAACGTCCACACCGATCATCACCTTTTCCCAACCGGGCATACCGGGGTTCAGGTTCTCGGGGTAGTAAGCACGGGAGTTTGCCACAGTGTACAGGATGTTCTTGCAGGCCTGACGTGCGGACACCAGAGCGGTAGCGCTGGTGGTATCGGTCAGGTGGTTGGTCTCGGTGTCGTAGTTGACCAGGCAGAGGTCGCCGCCGTTGCGGATCAGACGGTCAGCATCCTGATAGCCGCACACACCGTAGTAGTCGGTCAGCACCATGCCCACAAAGCCCCACTCCCCACGGAGGACCTTGTTCAGCAGAGCGTCGCAGCTGCCTGCGTAGGTGTTGCCGATGTAGTTGTAGGAGGACATGGCAGCGTGGCAGCCAGCTGCCTTGACGCACTGCTCAAAGGGCTTCAGGTAGATCTCACGGATGGCCTGCTCGGTGGACCAGGTGCAGAGCATACCGTAGCGGTTGGTCTCCTGGTCGTTGAGGGCAAAGTGCTTCATGAAGGCGTAGACGCCCTGCTCCTGAGCGCCCATGATGGCGTTGGAAGCCATCGCACCGGACAGCACGCCGTCCTCGGAGTAGTACTCGAAGTTACGGCCTGCGAAAGCGGAGCGGTGGATGTTCATAGCCGGTGCGTACCAGCCGGAAACGCCCATGTCGTCAGCCATCTTGCCGATGGAGGTGCCGAAGTCGTGTGCCAGATCGGTGTTCCAGGTAGCTGCGATCATCACAGCAGAGGGGAAGCCGATGGAACCCTGCCGGGTGAAGTTGTTGTTGATAGAGGCAGGACCGTCGCAGTCGATGGCCTGCACCTTGCCGATGGAATCCACTGCCACAGTCTGGAAGCCGCCCAGAGCAATGAGCTTGTCCATGTCAGAGACAGTGAGCTGATCCAGGAAGGTATCCCACTGGGCGTCGTTGTAATCCACACCCACCATATCCTTCAGCAGCAGGCCGTTCTTGGCACCGGTGGTGGGAGCCACATCGTCGGCGTTGTTGAAGTCCTCGGGGTTCCAGTTGGAGTTGTTGTAGAAGGTAGCCTTAGCCTCTGCCGGCAGCTCGAAGTCTGCGGGAGCAGCGGTAGCCTCGGCGTAGTTGGCAAAGCCATCGGCACGGGACAGGTAGGTCACATTGCCCTCGGCAAAGCCGAACTTGTTGTCAGCGACCTCCACATCGCTCTCACGCTTGTTGGAAGCGTCGTAGACGATGTCGGAAGCCACGGTGTAGGTCTTGGAATCCAGCACGGTGTGGGAGTCGGCGTTGATGCTGATGACGTAATCGCCCTTTTCCAGCACATAGCAGCCCTTGCCGTAGGTATCGTAGGAGGCCATATCCTCGGCCTGGAAGGTAACGGTGACGTTCTCGGAAGCGCCGGGAGCCAGCTCAGAAGTCTTTGCAAAGCCGATCAGGTTTGCAGAAGCCTTTTCGATGCCGCCGTTGGTGTACGGGGGATTGTAGTAGACCTCCACGACCTCCTTGCCGGAAGCAGAACCGGTGTTGGTGACGGTGACATCCACGGTGATGGTGCCGTCAGCCTCGGTAACGCTGTTCAGGCTCTGGGTGAAGGTGGTGTAGCTCAGACCACGGCCGAAGGGATACACCACAGTCTTGTCGTAGTCGATGAGGCCTTCAGCGGCGGCAGTCTCGTAGAACTTGTAGCCCACATAGATGCCTTCCACATAGTCCACGAAAGCAGGGATGGTCTCGGCACCAAAGGCGCTGGCCTTGAGCTCATCCATGTTGGTGTAGTTGAAGTTGCCAAAGTTGTTCGCAGTGGGGGTCTGGGTCAGGTCGTACACAAAGGTATCAATGGTACGGCCAGAGGGGTTCACGTCGCCGCAGAGGATGGAGCCCAGAGCGTTGAAGCCGCTCTGGCCGGTGCCGGCGCACCAGATAACGCTCTTGATCTGGCTGTAGTCCTTGACCCAGCCCAGCTCCATGGCGTTGGCACCGTTGTAGACCACAACGACCTTATCAAAGTTCTTGCAGACCAGGTCCATCATGTCCTTTTCGGTCTTGGACAGCTGCAGGTAGTGGTCGCCGGGCTCAAAGTCGTTGTAGCTGTGGCCTGCGTCGTAGGTGACCTGAGACACATCGGTGGGCAGGTCCGCACCTTCGCCGCCCACGCGGGTGATGACTACCATGGCGGTATCAGAGAAAGCCTTGGCATTGTTCATCAGCTCGTCAGTGTACTGTGCTGCCTCCGGCTCCGGCAGGGTCCAGTCCTGAGCGAACATCCCCACCTCCGGGCGATCAGCACGGTAAGAGGTGTAGAAGTCGCTCAGCTCGGTATTCAGCTCAAAGCCGGCGTTCTTCAGGCCCTCCAGCAGGGTGACGGTGGGGTAGGCGTCGGACAGAGCACCGGAACCGGTGCCGCCGTAGCAGGGGTTGGTGGAAGCCCAGCCAAAAACGTTCAGCTTGCTGTTCTTGGCCATGGGCAGGGTGCCGTCGTTATCCAGCAGGACGATGCCTTCATCGGCAATGTTCTCGCACAGCTGGGTAGCGGAGGTCACATTTTCCTCGCTGACCTTGCCGCGGCCGGTGGCAAGGGTCACCATGGAGTACATGGGGCCGGTCAGGATCAGGTTCACGGTGATGGCCAGTGCCAGCACCATGCCCAGACCCGCCTGCCAGCGGATCAGATACTTTTTGGACTTGCTCTGCTTACGGCAGGCGATCATGACTGCGATCAGCAGAACTGCTACGACACCAAAGCCGATCAACTGCGATTTGATCGAGTTGAGGACCTTGATGACGTCATCCATATTGATGGACAACATAGTTTTCTCCTCCTTGTTTTGTCGAATCGGACAACGGCAGGGCACGCCCCTGCCAGCATGGCTTTATAATACCAGAAATTGCCGGAGAATTTTCAATTTGTTCACAATCTGTCGTTTTGGATGCATAATTTGAAAAAAGTTTCAAATTGGTTTCATTTTTTATTGTGCTTATTCACAATTCCACTGCCCCTGATTTTGTGCATATTGCAAAAAGGGCGGGGATCACTCCCCGCCCTCGGTCTGTTGAATCCCCGCCTGCGGCAGAAGCACCCGCAGGGTGAACCAGCCGTCCTCCCAGTGCACGGTCATGCTGCCGCTGTGCTGCTGCGCAGCCGCCCGCAGGCTGCGCAGGTCGTAACCGCCGTGGGCACTGCGCAGCGGCAGACCGTCTGCACCCAGCTCCACCGGCTTTTTGCAGTAGTTCTCCACCCGGAACAGCACAAAGCCGTTCTGAGCATACACCGCCGTGCGGATCAGCCGCTTTTCCGGGTCCTGCTCGGCGGCGCAGCTTTCAATGGCGTTGTCCAGCGCGGTGCCCACCAGCGTGCAGATCTCCCGGGTGGACAGATGGTCCAGCAGATGCCCGTCTGCCACGCTGGTCATGCGGATCTGCTTTTCCTGACATTCCATGCTCTTGGCGGTGAGCAGGATGTCCAGCACCGGGTTTCCGGTCTTATTCTCCGCCTCATACTGCAGAATGCTGTTCTCCATCTTTGCCAGCGCCGCGTCCTGCTTGGCGCGGTCCCGCTGGGCACGGATATCAGCGATCTGGACCTTCAATTCATGGTAGCGGCTGTTGATGAGCTCGATGCCCTCCTTGCTGCGCTTGTACTGTTCGTACTGCCGGTGCAGCACGTTGTCCATGGCAGAAAGCTCCTGATGCAGCGCGCTCTCCCGCAGTTGCTCGTGCTGCAGCGTCAGGATCAGCACCCCGCAGAAATCCACCAGCGTGCGGATGCAGAACACGTTCATGGTCGCCGGGCTCTCCCCCAGAAACAGAAGGTTGCTGACCACGAACACCGTGCCCGCCATGACAAATGCCGCCAGCGCAGCCTTGTTGCTGATGTCCAGATGCTTTTCGGGCAGCGGACGGCTGCGCTCCAGCCAGAACATCAAGCCGTAGACCGCGCCGTAGACCGCCGCCAGCAGCGCCAGCGCCAGCGGGTCAAAGCCGCTCCGGTGCGGGAACAGCCAGCAGTGCAGCTGCCATTCTGCGCTGGCAGCAAACTCTGCCAGCAGAAACGCCCGGGCGGTGATGTACAGTGCCTCCAGCCAGTTGACCGCCCGGCTGCCCCACAGGTACCCGTAGAGCAGCAGCACCGCGCAGAGCATACAGGGCACCCACCACGCCAGCGGCACATAGCCGGTCTTGTGCAAAAAGATTCCCAGCACCAGTGCCCACACCACCGTGACCGCGGTCTGCCGGTGGAACCGCCGCGGCAGGCGGCGGGCGTAGAGCAGCACCGCCAACACCTCTGCCAGCGCCGTGTACAGGCGGGGGATGTTCGGCAGCATGGTCATGAGCCCTCACCTCCGATGTAGTCGGTCAGTGCGGCAAGAAAGGCCTTGCGCTTGGGGCGGCTGATCTGCAGCTCATAGGGTCCCACCTGCACCGTGTTCTGCTGCACCGCCTGCACCTGCGCCAGATTTACCAGATAGCCGCTGTTGCAGCGGGCAAAGGGGCGGCCCGCCAACTTTTCCTCCACTGCCTTGAGGGTGCCCGGTGCCGAAAAATCGCCGTCCTCGGTGTAGTAATGCACCCGGTGGCCTTCGCTTTCCAGATAATACAGCCGGGAGCTGTCCAGCCGCCGCAGGCCGCTCTCCACCGGGACCATGAGATAGTGGCTGGCGCGGCGGGCCAAATTTTTCTCGGCCTTTTTCAGCTGCTCGGAAAATGCAAAATACGGCACCGGCTTCAGCACATAGTCCAGCGCTCCCACCGAGTAGCCCCGGATGGCATACTGCGCCATATTGGTGATGAAGATCAGGATGACGTCTGCATCCATCTGCCGGATGCGCTCTGCCGTGGTCATGCCGTCCAGATGCTTCATCTCCACATCCAGAAAAATAATATCGTAGACGGCGCGGTAATTGTCCAGAATGTCCACCCCGTCCGCAAAGACCGATACCTCAAATTCTGTCCCGTACTGCCGGGTATACCGCCGGATGTACTCCTGCAATACCCCCTGCACCTCCGCGTCATCCTCTACGACTGCCACCCGGATCATGACCGCACCTCCCTTACCACACCTTTGTGGAACTGTTACAGCTCTATTATAGCGCAATCACGCCGGGTTTGCCAAGTCCCCGCCCCGACAAGTTTCCACCTGCAAATTTTACGCTATCGGGGTGTTCTTTCCTTGGCGGGTGTGGTATACTCGATTTAGTTCAACAAATTGAAATTTGGAGGCTCGAATCATGTGGAACGAATTAGGCATCAGCGGAGGGACCGCCATCCTTATTTTGATCGCGCTGTATTACGTTATCAAATGGGCAGTGAAAAACGGCATCAAAGAAGCTTACCGTGCTATCACCGGAGAGAAAACCAATGAAGATCTCCAAAACGAAAAAGAGCTGGAAGAACTTGGATCGGGTTCAGAAGATCAATAAATCCGCACGCGCTCCCGGCAAAGAGCAGCGCACAAAAAAGCCACATAAAGGAGATGCTTTTCCATGGAATACAAACGTTTTGGCAATAAGATCATTGTACGCATCGACAAGGACGAAGAGATCCTTGAACAGGTCAAAGAGCTTGCCCTGAAGGAAAACATCCGCCTTGCCGCCGTGCAGGCGCTGGGTGCCACCAACAGCTTTACGGTGGGCGTATACAATGTAGCGGAGAAGAAATACTACGCCAACACCTTCAGCGGCAGTTTTGAGATCGTGTCCCTGACCGGCACCATCAACACCATGAACGGCGCATTCTACACCCACCTGCACATGAGCGCCGGCAACGACAAGGGCGAGGTGTTCGGTGGACATCTGAACCGGGCGGTGGTCAGCGCCACCTGTGAGATGGTGGTGGATGTTCTGGACGGCACAGTAGACCGCCAGTACGACCCCGTTACCGGGCTGAACCTGTTCAAGTTCTGATCTTATCTGTAAAAAGCCAAGGCCGCTGCGCGATGTCTGCGCAGCGGCCTTTTGCTTATAGCTCTTCCTGCCGGGTATAGGGCTCCATGCCGTGGTCGGCAGGGTCATAGTATTCCAGCAGGGTAATGTAGGTTTCCAAAAAGTGACACAGCACTGTTTTCAGGATGCCGCTCAGCTGCCCCTTTACCGTGATGGTGGACAATACAAAGTCTGACACCAGCTGCAGCGTCTCCGGGTCCAATTCAAAGCACAGACCGACTGCCAGCATGGGGATCACGATCTGCTGTGCCTGCAGCGGCACTGCATTGCCCAGCTTTTCCAGCAGCGGGCGGCTCAGGGCAGAGGCCGCCTGCACACAGCGCTCCACCTTTTCCTGCGGGAACTGCTGCATGGGCTCCATGCTGCGCAGCTGCGCCACCACGGCAGCATCGTCCAGAATGACGCCCCGGGTCACCTCTGCTTCCGAGCGGGTGGTCACGCATTGCAGTATACAGCGCATGGCATCCTCGTAGTCCTCGTGATAGGTCTGACGGCTGCCGAACAGGGTCATCATGGACTGCAGCATGGCATCGGTCTCCTCGGTGACGGCCAGCCGCCCGAAATCCAGCGGTGCGCCCTCCATCCCTGCGCTGCGGTCGTTCAGCGCCTGCAGTTCCTCTGGGACAACTGTAGCGGGCAGAAAACGGTCGTTGCCGTTGCGGTAGAAGCCCCACTCTGCGGGCAGCACCCGGGGGACCACATCTCCGCTGGAGATGATGTTGAAGATGTTGCTGGCGCTCCAGTTCTTTTTCAGACTGCCGCTTGCCGTATGGTTGTTGTCAAAGTCCTGCTGCAGCTCGGGGCAGTCTGCCGCCGCCAGCGCAGCCGGGGCGGCAAAGGTATAGACGAAGGTGTTTTTCTTTTCCAGCTGCGGCAGCACGGCGGGCAGACGCGCCGCCACTAAATTTGTTACGCCGCCGGCACGGCTGTAGCCGCCCATCCAGAGCTTCAGGGTACCCAGCGGCTGGCGCTTGGCCGATGCCTGAACATATCCGCGTATTTTTTCAGTCAGCTGCCGCGCCGCTGCTACAAAACCCGTGTGGGCGCTGCCGGAGCCTGCATGAAGGTTGCCGGACCACTCGGCTCCATAACCGGAGCCGCGCACGAACGCCCCGATGATGGTCACCTGTCTGCCGCCGCGCACCAGTGTTTTGCGGGCAACGGCACAGGCCACCGTATCCGGGGCATCGTTCAGGCTGTGGGTATAGTTGAACAGCTGCACCTCGGCAAAGCCCAGCTTTGCAAAGGCATCCCGGATATGGGCGGCACGGCCGACCTCGCCCGTCATCCAATAGTACTGGTCGCTCTCCCACGAGCTATCCGCAGCCGCAGCCATGCCCAAGGTGGCCAGTGCCAGCTTATCGTCGTACTCTGTGGCGGCGTGGTCGAACAGGCTGTCGCTGTAATAGTAATCGTGCCGCAGGTCAGCGCTGCAGCGGTCGCTGCGGTACCACAGGGTATAGTAGTCGTCCGGCACGGCGCGGCCGACCAGCGCCGTAGCCGCCCCGGCCTGCGGCAGCGCCGCTCCGGGAGCCAGTGCCCCCGCCGCAAGGGTCACCGCAAGACCCTTACAAAAGTCCCGTCGTTTCATGCTTCATCTCCTCTGCCCCTGCGGCCTGTGCACCGCAGACATTTTTTATAGTATAATCCTTTTTGCCGCCGGATGCAATTTTTACTTGCGGCGGCAGACGGGACGATTTGGAATGCGCGCAGCGACTGAGGGGCTGCAAATCGGCGGAGCCGGAAAAAAACGGTTAAAAGATCTTCACGCCGAACAGGCGTGAATCTTCAGTTTTTTCCGGTGTAGCCCACCCCTTTGGGGTTAAAAGGGGCGAGCAGCCCCTTTTTCGTGGCTCCAGCGCGTCGAAATCGCTGGTGGTTTTCTGGTTCTCTTTTGCCACCAAAAGAGAACATCCCTCGGCTACCACCTCCTACCCTGCAGCGCTGTAACTGCCGCTTTTTCTCTACACTCTCTGTAAAAAATCAACCGGGAAGCTCCGCAGAACTTCCCGGTTGACAGATACAAAAGTATTCTTTATTACAGCGAAAGATCCAGCTCGTGGCAGTACTCCACGATGTGGTGGAACATCTGCTCCACGGCGGGAGCCATAGAGGTCGGGCGCTGCACGGCCAAGCCCACCACGCGGTACTCCTCCGGCTCGATGGGGTACACCTTGACGGCGGCCTTGCAGTCCCGCAGCAGCATCTGCGGCATGATAGAGATGCCAAGCCCGGCTTCCACCATGGCGATGTTGGACTGGTCATCGATGACATGGCAGCGGCGCTCGGTGCCGATCTTGTATTTCTTGAGGAACTGGCGCATCTCGGCGTCGGTGGCGTCGCACTGCACTACAAAGCTCTGGCCGTTCATCAGCGCCGGGGTCATTACGCCGTCCTGCGGCTCCGGCCAGTCCTGCGGCACGATGCACAGCAGCGGCTCCCGGAACAGCTCGGTGAGGTTGAACTCCTCCCGGCAGGTGGAGGACAGGAAGGCGATGTCCACCTGACCGGTGCGCAGCCATTCCTTGACATCATCGTAGGTACCCTGATATACTTCGATCTCGATCTGCGGATAATGCGCTGCAAAGCTTTTCAGCAGCCCGGGCAGCAGCGATGCGCACACCGAGTTGAATACGCCCAGCTTCACCTTGCCCTTTTCCAAGCCGTTCAGGCGGGCGATGCTCTGCTTCAGCGCCTCGTCACTGTTGAGCACATCGCGGATAGAGGGGTATAGGGAAGCGCCGTAGCTGGTCATGGACACGCCGTTTTTGCCGCGGTTGAACAGAGCAAAACCCAGCTCCTCCTCCATTACGGCAATGGCGTGACTGATGGCCGAGGGGGTCAGGTGCAGCTGCTGTGCTGCCTTGTTAAAGCTGCCCTGCCGGGCCACGGCATCAAAAATTTCGTAAGAAAATAGCGTCATGCCCAAAGCCTCCTTCCGTCTTTACTGGTTCGGAGACGCCCGATTCTCTGTGAATCTTTTTCATCTTTCGTTTGAGTTAGTTCAATTATCTTCTTGATTGTACTATCCCGCGCCTTTTCTGTCAAGCATTTTGCCCCGATTTTTGCACGCTCTGTGCGGATTTTGCCGCGATTTTTGCAGGAAATGCCGCCTTTCTTCCGTTATAGTTTTTATAACGATTTTTTACAAACCGACCGAGGTGTTTTTATGACCGCACTTTCCCCGCGCCGCACCTTCAGCGGCACCGCTCTGAAAACCATTGCCTGCATCACCATGCTGGTGGACCACATCGGCGCGTCCTGCATCGAGGCGGGCATCCTTACGCCCGGGCTGGACGCCGGCACCCTCTCGCAGGACACCCTTTCTGCCTATCCGCTTTACCGGCTGGACATGGTGCTGCGCTTCACCGGACGGCTGGCCTTTCCCCTGTTCTGCTTTTTGCTGGTGGAGGGCTTTGTGCACACCCACAACGTCAAAGGCTATTTGGGGCGGCTGGTGCTGTTCGGCCTTCTGAGCGAGGTACCCTTTGACCTTGCGTTCTTCCGCACCCCCTTTTACCCGGGTGCACAGAACGTTTACTGGACGCTGGCGCTGGGCGTACTGGCTATGGCAGGGCTCAAGCGCTTTGAAAAGGAAAACGGCCTGCCCGGCTGGCAGGGGATTGTGTGGGCGGGCGGGTGCGCCGCACTGGCGCTGGCTGCCAATACCGACTACAACGCCAGCGGCGTGATCATCATCTGCGCCCTGTACCTCACCCGTGCAAACCGCAAGCGGCAGTGCCTTGCAGGCGCGCTGCTGTTTATGTTCGAGCTCACCGCACCGCTGGCCTTTGTACTGGTCTGGTTCTACAACGGGCAGCGCGGCGCGTGCAGTCCGCTGCAAAAGAAGGCCTTTTACTGGTTCTACCCGGTGCACCTGCTGGTGCTGGCAGGCATCACGAACCTGCTGCTGTAAAGCTTTTCCGGTTCAGCTGGCTCACCGCTGCAAGACGAGACGATTGGGAATGCCCTCCGCGTTGCTCTGGGCATATTCAGCGGAAAGATTATTTATAATTTTGGGGTTCTGAAAAGCCTGTGGGCTTTTCAGAACCCCTTTTTTCACGCGTAAAAACGCTACAAAAAGGAAAATCCCCCGCAGTTTTCACGAAACTACGAGGGATTTTCTTGGCGGAGTAGGAGGGATTTGAACCCTCGCGCCGTTGTTTAGACGACCT
>OBIA01001149.1_pt1 | contig 13629 bp, 10 predicted proteins | sample 1519911 | NCBI WGS metagenome assembly OBIA01 (sample SAMN04209236, study PRJEB22552) | human gut metagenome | biome: gut; material: feces | host: Homo sapiens | place: USA: Oklahoma | reverse complement strand
TGTCTTTTTCAGCAAGTTCTTCGGCGTAAGGCAGTGTCAGCTGTACGGTGAACGTACTGCCTTTCCCTTTGGCACTGTTGACGCTGATGCTGCCGCCCATCAATTCAACTAAATATTTGACGATAGAAAGTCCAAGGCCGCTGCCGCCGTATTTTCTGGCGGTGCTGCCGTCTTCCTGCTCAAAGGGCTGGAAGACCTGAGCGAGCATTTGTTCCGACATACCGCAGCCGGTATCTGTAACGACCATTGTCAGGACAGTCTGATCAGCGCTGTCGGCCTGATGCTGAGTGATGTCAAGCGTGATCTGTCCGCCTGCGGCAGTGAATTTGACGGCATTTGACAGCAGATTGCTTAAAATCTGCTGCAGGCGCAGGCTGTCGCCGAGCAGGATATCGTGTTTGAAGGCTTCGCTGTTCAGTATGAAACTGATATTTTTTTCGCGGCATTGGATGCTGTAAAGGCTCTGGAGTTCACGCAGTACTTGAGAAAGTTTAAAGGGAGAATTGTCCAGCTTGAGTTTTTGGTTTTCGATCGCGGACATATCGAGAACATCGTTGACGATACCTAAAAGCAGCTCGGACGAATAGCTGATTTTCTGCAGATATTCAGTGCTGCGGCTTTGTTTTTCCGGCTGCAGGGCCAGTCTGGTAAAGCCCAGGATGGCGTTGAGCGGCGTGCGGATTTCGTGGCTCATTCGCGACAGAAAGCTGCTTTTAGCTTCACTGGCGGCCAGCGCCTGTTTGGCAGCAGTTTCCAGCTCCAGATTTTTAGCTTCCAGCAGTTCCAGATATTTTTGACGCTGCAAAGTGAAATAAAGCCAGGCGGTAAAAAGAATGATCAGCACGGCCAGCAAAGCAGCGATCAGATAGTTATATTTATAAGCCAGATCAGACAGTAAAGGCTGGTAAGGCGATTGTACGGTCTCGTACATCACTATGTTATCCAGCGTTTTAGGATTCAGCGTGTCGATACATTTGTTGAAAATAGTCAGCAGCTGGTTGCCGTCGGCATTATTAGCTGCTGCCAGACAGAGATTATCGGGGAAATTAAATAAAGATAAAATCTTTAAATCGGTAAAGCGGGGATTTTGCAGATGATAGCTGATGATATGGCTGTTCTGCAGAGCAATGTCGGCCTCTCCGTCCGCTACTGCCATCAGGCAGTCTCTGGTATTGACTTTATTTATAATGGAAAAATGGGGATAGGTATTTAAAATGAGATTTTTATAAGCAATATAATTAAAGGGCAAAGCTACCTTCTGCGGTTTGGTGATGTCGATAAAATTATTTTTATTGGCGACAGCCATAACGCGCCCCTGAAAGAAGGGCTTGGAAAGCCGGATCGAAATGTTGTTTCGGTAAGGCTCGTAATCCGTGATCCCGGCGATCAGGTCAAAACCTTCTTTCTGCAGGCTCTGGTCCAGGCGGGCACCTGCCGGCAGCAGCTTTAAAATGACCTGGGCACCGGATAAGCGTCCCAGCTCTTTGGCTATTCCGGGCAGGATACCTGCCGGCAGATTAGTTTCGGAACTGAATGCTGAAAGCGGTTCGTCGTTAGGGAGAAAACCGATGGTGATCGGCCCGCGGTGCGCCAGGAAGTCTCGTTCTTTTTTGGTAAGCAGCGGCTGCGTCAGCAGGGAGCTTTGTTCGTAATAGGTGGCATAAGTCGTATTTTCAAATTCAGGCGTATTGGCGTGAATGTTCATTAAAGCATCGTTTAGGCGCTGCAGGACGGCTTTATTGCCTTTAGTCGTAATAAAATAGATCGGGTCGGCCTGAAAGCGGGCCACTAACCGCAGATCTTTATATAAGGGCATGCTGCCGGTAACTACGGCATCGATCTGTTTATTTTGCAGCGCTTCGACCATAGCTTTGCTGGAATCAAAAAGTACAGGCTGATAGGTAAATGTATTTTTACGGGCAACATCGCTTAAAATTTCTGTCTGGAAGTTACCCTTGAGAACGCCGATCCGCAGACCGTTGAAGCTCTGATAATCGTTATAGTAAACTTCGTTATCGTCATTGCGCACGTACATGACCATGTATTCGACGCCGCTGGGCAGCGAGGCAAATTCGTAGCTGGCGGCACGCTCAGGCGTGTACTGGGCCATGCCTAAAAGATCAAGCTCGCCTTTGGCTAAAAGCTCCAGACATTCCTGCCAGGTGGCATAAACATATTCATAACGCCAGCCTGTATAGTGCGAGATTTCGTTGAGATATGCAACGCCGTATCCGTCGACGGTTCCGGCTGCGGTTTTTTCGATAAAACCGGGGCTGTCGGTGTAGCCGACCCTGATGGGATGAGGGCGCATGCCAGTGGCAGCGGCGCTGAAAGGGTAAAGCAGCAAGAACAGGCAGCAGCAGAAAACGAGCAGATTTTTGTTCTTTTGGAAAATTGAGCGCAGGTGATCCATTAAGAAACCAGCTTTCCCAGGTTATGGTTTGTTGATACCTGTTGTTTTAAAGAGTAAAACATTATATATATTTATTATATAATATTAATTTTAATAAAACAAATACCAACAAAGTCAAATGATAAAAGCGGTATAAATAAGGTGTTGTATAAAAGGATAAAACCCAAATCAAAGGAGGTTTTTAAGAGCGCCAGAAAAGAAGGAGAGAGAAAAACAAGAAAAAGAGAGAGCAAGAAAAGAATCGTCACACCTTTAGTCAGCGACGGCACTTGAAAGCGGAACTGAGGCCGGGATCTTTGGCACGGTTCCGTTTTTTTGCAGCGGCTGCGACTACAGGGCTGAAAGGTCGTGAAAAAATGATCGTTGTCAATCCGCAAACTGTTACAAACCGTGAGCTGGCTGCTTTGGCCATGCAGGCTAAGGGCAGGATCAGCAGGATTTATCTGCACTGGACGGCAGGTCACTACGAAGATGTTTATGATGATTATCACCTGAACATCGGCCCCGGCGGTGAGATGTATCTGACTTGCAAAACATTTACAGAAGTGAAGGAGCATACCTGGCACCGTAATACGGGCAGTATCGGCATTGCGCTGTGCTGCGCTTCCGAGGCGCAGGCCTGCAGCGGCCGGGATACTGATTTTGGCGGCGAGCCGCCGACAGTAGTGCAGATAGAAACACTGGCCAAAGCCGTTGCGGTATTGACGGCCTGTCTGGAGTTGGAGATCAATGTCCTGACAGTGACGACTCATTGCGAAGCGGCCTTGTTTGACGGTTACGGACCGCACAGCGGCGATCCGCAGCTGCGCTGGGATCTGTGGTATCTGCCTGACCTGCCGCTGGACAGCGTTCTGAAACCGGGAGGGTATGTTATCCGTGGTAAAGCCCTGTGGTATCTCAGCGAAATTTTAAGACAAAGGAGGTGAAAGAAATGGCGATCACTAAAACTGTTACCAAACAGACCCTGACGCTGAATGTCGAAGACGGCGTTAACAGTCAGGGGGCTGCAAAAACTAAAGGTCATAATTATGCCGGCGTACGTCCGGAAGCAGAACCTGCTGCTATCATGCAGGCTGCTGCTGCTCTTGGCACTCTTATCAGTCATGAACTGATGGGCGTTGTTGTGACTGAAAAAGCCGAGCTTGCTCAATAAAAGCGGGCACAGGTACAGAACGTATATTTATTAGAAAGGAGCTGGAATGAATGGAAAAAGTTTTACAATTGGTATTTAAAAAAGCCGATGGCAGCAAAAAAGTCTTCAGCGTGACCGATCCCCGCGATGATGTTACTGCTGACGAAGCAAAAACAGCGATGGAGACAGTCATTGCTGCCGATATTTTTGCAGCGGACGGTATCGGTCTGACTGAAGCTGTTGAAGCCCGTGTGCGCACTACGGAAGTCAATGTTTTAGCATAAGATGGATATGGAAACGCTGCTGCCACAGGTCGCTAATTATGGTTTTCCAATGGTCCTGTCGTGGTATCTGCTGGTGCGCATGGAAGGCAGACTGGACAGACTGACGGACAGTATCAACAGCCTGGCCCGCACTATTGCGGCCGGAAAAACAGCATAAAAAAAGACGCAGCTCAGGCTGCGTCTTTTTATTTTATATCATTGTTTACCAAGCGTCGATACCACGCCCGTCAGCCAGCGGATCGGGTCCGTAGCTGTTAGGACCGATCGTGCCGCGAAAGAACATCAGGTAGACAGCAAAGAAAAAGCTGATCAGCGGAATGAAGGCCAGCAATACCATGAGCGAGCCGTGGTCAAGGTCATGCAGACGTCTGACGTAAAGCGACAGGCAGCTGAGCGCGGCGATAAAGGTCAAAGCAAAGGCCAGTATCTGGAACATCGTTCCGTCTGGCGCAAACAGACTGCCGATCAGATAGCCCAGACACCAGATGATGGCATTACGCAGTAAAAAGCGCAGGATATAGGGCTTACGGTTCAGGCGGCCGTCAAAACTGAAAAACATTTCCTGGAAATCCATAAAGATTCCTCCTTTTATATAACGTCAGATAAATACAAATATCACTGTTGCTGTCTTAATGATAACACAGACAGCAGCTTAAGTCGGATTATTTTAATTACTTTTCTGACGCCAAAAGTTATGGAATTTATCGGCCAGCTGTTTTTGACTCAGCTGTTCCGGCCACAGCTCCTGATTGGGAGCATTGCGCATAGCGGCGGCCAGATGGTCGTAGACTTCAGGGCTGAGCTTTTCCAGTTCGCGTATATGCTCTTTGATATCCTGGCGTTTGGTATGACCGTCGTAAGGGCAGGGATTACGCAGAGGCTGCAGGTCAAGCTGCCTGACCATGTCGATGATTTCTGCTTCGCGGTAATACAGCAGCGGCCTCAGTACGGTCAGACCTGTTCTGGACAGTGGTGTGACCGGTAAAAAGGTACGCAGCTGACCGGAGGTGAGCACGTTCATCAAAAAGGTCTCTACGGCATCATCGTGGTGGTGGGCCAGGGCCACTTTGTTAAAACCAAGCTCCAGTGCCGTACGGTTGGTAGCGGCACGGCGGAAATAAGCACAGGTGAAGCAGGGCGTATTGCCTTTATTCTGCCAGGCAGAGTTGACATCGACCTTTTCGCTGTAATGTTTCAGACCATAGTATCCGCAGAAAGCTTCCAGCTCTGCTTTGGGAAAAGCAGGTGAGAACATTGCGTCAACAGTATAACAGGCCAATTCAAACGGCACAGGGGCATACTTTTGGATCTCGGCCAGTGCGGCAGTCAGAAACATACTGTCCTTCCCGCCGGAAAGTCCGATCAGGATCCTGTCACCTGCCTGCAGCATATCAAATTCGATTACAGCCCGCCAGAGCTTGCTTAAAAGCTCAGCAGGAACGAAGGGTGTACGGCTCATGGAGATTCTCCTTCAGTGCTGGTATATGATGTTGTTATTATACCACAAGGGTATGTATGAGTGCTAAATTCGTAAAAACCTTATTAAGCATTCAAACGATACCACAATGGTATGTGCCCTCACCAGGTTCGATAAGGGTGTTTAGTAGTGCAAATAAAAAAAGCCTGCTCAAAAAGAGCAGGCTTTTATGGTTTAGATTAAGCTACGCGAACGTTAGCAGCGCGCATTCTGCGGCTGTTTTTCGGATCAGCTTCTGTATCAAATGTTACAGGTTGACCTTCTTCAAGAGTTTTGAAGCCGTCGCTTACGATAGCGGAAAAATGTACAAATACATCTTCGCTGCCGTCAGCAGGAGTAATGAAACCAAAGCCTTTATCAGAGTTAAACCATTTTACAGTACCGTTCATCATAACGAGTACCTCCTAATTTTTATTATATTCACAGACCACACGCAAAAAACTCACATATTTTTGTAACTCATTCAATAGCAAATGACTTACAAAAATATGTGAGCACAATTTGTATATTCGGAATACTTCTATATATTATCATGGCAGAAACAGGAAGTCAAGCTTTTGTTAAAATATATTTTTGAAAATTTACAGTGCTGTTTTCAGGCAGCGCTGATGTGTCTGAATGTCTGAAACATAAGGAAGCAGAAACTCTGCCCTGATTTTGTAAAAAAAGAAAAAAATAATGTAATTATTCAAAAAAGAGGATAAATTATTTAAAAATATGTTTTTGAATATTGAAAACCCTGTATTTAAATTGGCATTTACGGTACAATATAACTATAATAAATAATTGTGCTGACGAATAATCGTAATCTTTAAAGGGGTAGAAGCGATGCAGAAAAAATCCGAAGCTTTTCCTAAAAAAATATATTTGAAGCCGGCTTTGGAAGAACGTCTGGCTCAGATTTTGGCAGTGCCGCTGACAGTTGCGGCTGCCCCTTTCGGTTATGGTAAAACGACTGCTGTGAAAAAAGTGCTGCTTTCTCTTTCTGTAGATATGCTGTGGGAGACCTGTTATACAGGAGCGGAAGCGGCTTTTTGGCGTTGCTTTGTCAAATCGCTGCAGACTGCTGGTGTAGATACTGCTTCGCTGACCTGGCAGGAACTGCCGCGTAATGCGGCGACCCGTCAGCGGGTTATCGAAGTGCTGCAGGCATCGAAATTGAAAAAAACAGTTGTTTTCGTCTGGAACAATTATCATCTGCTGGGCAGCGAGGACTGTGATAAGCTGCTGCTGGCGCTGGCGAAAGCTGATCTGCCCAACTGGCATTTTGTGCTGCTGACACAGCGGCCGCCGGATTTCACTTTGGATGAGCTGGTCCTGAAAGGTGAGTGTCTGTATCTGCAGCCGAAGGATTTTGCTTTTGAAGTGAGTGATATTATTGTTTATTATCGTAAAAACGGGATAGTTTTAGAACGTCGTGCCGCCGAAAATCTGTTGGCTGCTACAGAAGGCTGGGTCAGCGCCCTATATCTGTATCTGCGGCAGTACCACAACGGGCAGAGCCCGCAAACAGGCGAAGAACTGCTGCGGCTGGTACAGGCCGTGGCTTATAATTCCTGCAGCGAAGCGGAAAAAACACTTTTAACAGAGCTGTCTATTTTAAATGAGGATTTTAGTGGCCGCCAGGCTGCTTATATAACGGAAAATGATGCGGCGCCAGCTCTGCTGGAAAATCTGGCGCTCAGACATGGCTTTATCAGTTATGAGCTGCTGAGAGGACAATACCATATCCATAATGCATTCAAAGTTTATCTGCAGCGTCTGGGAGCAGAACTGCCGGATACAGAACGGCGTCGTTTGTGCCGGCGCAGTGGTCAGTGGTATGAGCTGCAGAACGATTTTCTGACAGCCTTTTGCTACTATCATACAGCCGGCGATTATGACAAGATGCTGACCGTTTTTGAAAAAGACCGCGGCTGCAGCTTTGAGAACAATTATAAAAATAAAATTATGGCTTATTTTGGCGAAGCGCCTGAAACGATCAGGCAAAAGCATATCAAAGCGGGCTTGATTTATGCGCTGTGGCTGTTTTTGAGCGGGGAAAACGAACGGCTGCAGCAGGAAATCAGGAAGCTGCGGAAATATATTGGGCAGCTGGAGGACAGACAGGAACGGGAGCAGTGTCTGGGCGAGCTGGAGTTTTTGCTGGGTGAGACCCAGTATAATGATGTGGAAGCCATGGCGGCTTATTTTAAAAAGTCGCTGCAGCTGCTGCGGCAGCCGGTACGCTTTTTCTCGCCGCAGACTATCTGGGGCGGCGGTGCCAATTCTATTTTGTTTATGTTTTACCGTCAGGCCGGTACGCTGCAGAAAACCCTGGATGTTTTTCCGCAGGCTATGGCATATTATTACCGTCTGGTGCAGAATCACGGCGCCGGTTCTGAATATGTACTGGCATCGGAAGCGTATTTTCAGCGCGGTTATTGGGAAAAAGCGTTTATTTTGGCAACGGAAGCACTGAATGTTTCACGGCGCAACGAACAGGTCAGCGTAGAGCTGTGTGCTGAATTTATTGCTCTGCGTATCAGTATAGCTTTAGGTAATAAAAAACGTGTCCGTGAGATCAGCAGACGGCTGGATGCTCTGCAGACGGCAGTGCAGGAGCATTTATACCGCAAAACTATCGAAGCCAGCCGCGCCTGGATCGATCTGCAGCTGGGGGACAAGGGCAAACTGCTCGTTAGCTGGCTGCAGAAGGGTGATTTTCAGAAATCGGGTCTGCTTTATTCAGCCTGGGGCTGTTTATATATCGTTTATGGACGCTATTTACTGCTGCAGAAGGACTATCTGCCGCTTTTGGGGCAGCTGCGTGAATTTGAAGCGGCGGCGCGGAGTTTTAATAATTTTTTACTGAGTATTTATGCTGCGGTCTACAGTGCTGCGGCACAGGACGGTCTGCAGCATGAAAACGAAGCTTTGAGCGAATTGAACCGGGCACTGGTGCTGGCGGCTGCAGACGGGATCGTGATGCCTTTTGTGGAAAATTTTGACGTGCTGGAACCGCTGCTTAAAAAAGCAGCACAGCAAAACAGCGGTGAACCGGAGCTGCTGGCAAAGATATTGGAGCTGGGTGCAGTATATCAGGAAAATTTAAAAAATATCAAGCACAAAGCTTCGTATATCATGGGCGGCAAAACTTTGACTGCCAGGGAGGCCGAGATCGCAAACTTTGTTGTGCAGGGCAGGACTAATGCGGAAATTGCCGCGGAAATGTTTATTGCCGAGATAACAGTGAAAAAGGCTTTGCAGGGGATCTACCGCAAATTAGGCGTCGATACGCGTCTGGAGCTGGTAATGGCCCTGAATGCCGATAGCTGAGGATTTTATTTCGTGATGTAAGACGTTTATTTGACCATTAAGATCGGCAGTAAAAAAATACTCCGCTGCAGCGGAGTATTTTTTATGAAAGAAGAACCTGTTTTGTGATAAAATGCTGTTATAACAATAAGGATCGGGGTAAAGGTTATGCAACGTGCTTATTATGAAAGTTCTTTACAAGATTTTTTACAACAAGATGAAAATTTAATATTAGGTATTTTAGCTCGTAATAATGAATACACACTAGAAGATTTACAACGTAATGCTTGGTTAGCAGAAATCAGAATTCTGAAAAGTCAATTAGCAGTTTTGAAAACAGGCCATATAATTTTTGAATATACAATACCAAGAATTGGTGAAAGAATAGATGTAGTATATTTAAAAGATGGATTGGTATTTTCATTAGAATTTAAGGTGGGAGAGAAAAATTATTCTCGATATGCTATTGATCAAGTGACAGATTATGTTTTAGATTTAAAAAATTTTCATAAAGCAAGTCACAATAGGATTCTCGTACCAATTTTAGTTTCTACCGAAGCAATGGAAAGAACTAATAATTTTCGGGAGCTAAGGTTGGGGATTCTTAATGTGTTATTTTGCAATAAAAGCAATATAGCAGCAGTAATTACAGCTGTTTTGCAACAGTACAACGACATAGAATTAAATTCTAATGAGTGGATAGAATCTGCATATATGCCAACACCAACTATTATAGAAGCGGCACAGGCGCTATATCGTAACCACAGCATTGAGGATATTGCGCGAAATGATGCAAAGGCGGTTAACCTACAGCAGACAGCTGAAGCCGTTAATGAAATTATTGAAGTGAGTAAGCAGAACCATACTAAAGCTATTTGTTTTATAACTGGAGTTCCAGGAGCCGGTAAAACTTTAGCTGGGCTTAATATTGCCAATGAACGTCATAATTTTGCTGAAGAAGAACATGCGGTATTTCTTTCAGGAAATAAACCATTAGTGGATGTTTTGCGTGAAGCTTTAATACGTGATGAAAGTTCTAGAAAAAATATTTCTAAGCAAGAGGCAACAAAAAAGGTGTTACCTTTTATTCAAATGATTCATCATTTTCGTGATGCTGAGATAATGACTCAAGATCCACCAAATGAAAAAGTTGTTATTTTTGACGAAGCGCAGCGAGCTTGGACTCAAGAAAAGTTAGCTGAGTTTATGAAGCGAAAAAAAGGTGTAGCTGACTTTACAATGTCTGAGCCAGAATTTTTAGTTGATGTTATGGATAGACATGAGGATTGGGCTGTTATTGTTTGCCTTGTTGGTGGAGGGCAAGAAATTAATACTGGTGAAGCTGGTTTGTCTGCGTGGTTTGATGCATTATCAACAAAGTTTCCTGAATGGGAAGTTTATGTGTCTGATAAAATTACTGATAGCGAGTATGTGCAAAATAAACCATTGGTAGAGAGATTGGCAACACTAAATTATCATATTGTTACAGCTTTACATTTGGCAGTTCCACTACGCTCGTTTCGATCAGAGAATGTTGCAGGTTTTGTAAAAGCATTATTGGATATTGATGTTAAATGTGCTCAAATGCTTTATGCAGAAATAAGCGAAAAATATCCTATATTTTTAACAAGAAATTTGCAAAAAGCTAAAGAATGGGTGCGAAGTAGGTCAGAAGGCACAGAACGCTATGGTTTAATAGCTAGTTCAGGGGCTAAAAGATTACGTAGCTGTGGAATTTGGGTACAGAGTAAAATAGATGCTAAGCATTGGTTTTTAGATGATAAGTATGACGTTCGGTCGTCGTATGCCTTAGAAGAAGTAGCGACAGAATTTGATATTCAAGGGCTAGAAGTAGATTGGAGTATTGTTGCTTGGGATGCTGATTTGAGGTTTGTCAAAGACCATTTTGAATATTTTAAGTTCATTGGTGCTGGTTGGCAAAGAATAAATAAAATAGAGAATCAGCAATATTTAAAAAATACTTATCGTGTTCTACTAACACGTTCGCGTCAGGGTTTTATTATTTTTATTCCTGAGGGTGATGCGTATGATGAAACTAGGAAGAATGACTATTATGATGAAACATACAAATATTTACAAAAGATAGGATTGAATGAGTTATGATTTTGGTATCGGCGGCGATTATTCGCAATACAGCAGGAGAAATACTGATTTGCCAGCGCGGTGCAGGCGGCAGCTGCGCCTTTTTATGGGAGTTTCCGGGCGGTAAGCAGGAAGCGGGTGAAACAGCTGCAGACTGCTTAGTACGTGAATGCCGGGAAGAGCTGGGGATAGAGATAGATATTGTGGCTCTGCTTGAGCAAACCAGTTACACTTATCCGGATAATAAAATAGGGCTTTCTTTTTTTGCCGCCAAAATAACCGGCGGTGTGCCGCAAAAAAGCGTACATCAGAAAATTTTATGGGTACGGCCGGCAGAACTGCTGCAGTATCAGTTTTGTCCTGCCGATACAGAAATAGTCAGCAGGCTGGCACAAGGAGAATAAAGTAAAAGCACTGGATTTATTTTCAGTGCTTATTTATTTTCTTGGCTGCTGCGAATAAAATAGCAGGAAAAAGTGAATCAGAAGCGAATAATATTAAAGTTACGATAAAATAAAAAGATGCGGCACAGGCAGTGCCGAATAGACGGAGGAACCAATGACAGAGACCTTAGCAGGCCTTAATCCAGAACAGGCCGAAGCAGTACAGACAACCAACGGACCCATGCTGATCATGGCAGGTGCCGGCAGCGGCAAGACCAAGGTGCTTACTTGCCGGATCGCACATTTGCTGCAGCAGGGCGTACGTCCTTACCGTATTTTAGCAATTACGTTTACCAATAAAGCGGCCGCCGAAATGCGCGAGCGCGTCGATAAAATGGCGGGAGCTGCGGCTAAAGATGTCTGGCTGTTTACCTTCCATGCTTTCTGTGCCCGTTTTTTGCGGATGGAAATAACTAAATTAGGCGGTTATGGCAGTAATTTTGCTATCTATGACAGCAGCGACAGCCAGAACCTGATTAAACAGATTTTAAAAGAACTGAATTTGGATGAAAAGCGTTTTCAGACGGCCGGTATTGCGTCGCGCATTTCCAATGCCAAAAACCAGCTGCAGAGCGTTAGTGATTTCAGTAAAGCTGCTTCGGATTTTTACAATCAGAAAGTTGCGGAGATCTATGAACGTTATCAGAATAAACTGCTGGTCAATAACGCGGTGGATTTTGACGATCTGCTAGTACTGTCGATACGGCTGCTGCAGGAAAGCGAAGAAGTGCGCGCCAAGTATCAGGAGCGTTTTGATTATCTGCTGGTAGACGAATATCAGGATACCAACCATGCCCAATATCTTTTAACCAAGCTTCTGGCTGCCAGACATCGTAATATCTGTGTCGTGGGCGATGCCGACCAGAGCATTTACGGCTGGCGCGGTGCTGATATCCAGAACATTCTGGATTTTGAAAAGGATTATCCCGAAGCCAAAATCATCAAGCTGGAACAGAACTACCGCAGTACGCAGGTTATTTTGGATGCCGCGAATGCTGTTATTGAAAATAATACAGGCCGCAAACCTAAAAATTTGTGGACGGATAATGATAATGGTGTGGCGATTACTTATTTTCAGGCTATCGACGAACGCGACGAGGCCCGTTTTGTGATCGAAAAACTGCAGGAGCTGCAGGGCCAGCAGAATATGAAGCTGGGCGAGATGGCAGTCTTGTACCGCACGAATACGCAGTCGCGTATTTTTGAGGAAATGCTTATCAAAAGCGGGATCACCTATAATATGGTCGGAGGACTTAAATTCTACGACCGTAAGGAGATCAAGGATATCATCGCTTATCTGCGAGTTATTTTTAACCCGGCAGATTCGCTGAGTCTGCTGCGGATCATCAATGTGCCGCGCCGCGGTATCGGCGATGCAACGCTGGCCAAGCTGCAGGCCCATGCCGCTGAAAATGGGATGTCGTTGTTTGACGTGGTATCGAATGCCGCGCAGGTCGAAGGACTGAGCATCCGTTTCGTCAGCAAGCTGGATGAACTGGCGGCTATCATTTTTGATTTGATGAATCAGGCTGATAACCTGCCGGTAGAGGAACTGATCGAACAGGTGCTGAATAAGACCGGTTATATGGAAGAACTGCGGAATGAGCATACAGCGCAGGCGCAGAGCCGCATTGACAACCTGATGGAATTGATGTCGGTCGGGCAGGAATTTGCCAAGACGGAAGAAGAGAATAATCTGGAAAATTTCCTGGGGCATGTGGCGCTGGTGTCGGATATTGACGATGCCGAGCTGGGTGAGGACGCTATTACGCTGATGACACTGCATTCTTCGAAGGGTCTGGAATTCCCAATCGTCTTTTTGGCCGGCATGGAGGAAGGTATTTTCCCACATGCGCGGACGCTGATGAATGAGGAAGAAGTGGAAGAAGAACGCCGCTTGTGTTATGTTGGCATTACCCGTGCAGAGAAACAGCTCTTTTTGAGCAATGCAAAGATGCGGACTATTTATGGGCATACGGTGTCCTACCCGCCGTCACGGTTTTTACAGGAAGTGCCACGTAATCTGGTTACGGTCTTCAAACGTCCGGCTTTAGAACGCAGGACGATCAATATGGTGGAAGCAAAACCGCAGAAACGCAGCCGTGATACGAACTGGTTCCTGGGCGGGCAGGAAAGCTTTATTCCCAAGCAGGCAATGAGCACTGCGGGAGCTGCTGCCGGCGGCAGTTTTAAGGCCGGCGATAAGGTGAGCCATGCTAAATGGGGCGTGGGTACAGTCGTCAGTGTGACATCTTCGCAGGATGGGCAGGAAGTGAAAATCGCGTTTGCCGGTGCCGGTATCCGCAGCCTGCTGACCAAGTATGCAGTATTGAAGAAGCTGTAATTAAATAGTGTTTGGGTGGCAAAGTGCCGTACCATATATAGAATAGTAAAATTAAATTTGACACTCTGATTTTTGAAACAATGAGACTAAAGCCTGAAAAACAGAAGCCGCCGAAGGGCAGCACAATAAAGGAGGC
>OBIA01001143.1_pt1 | contig 13676 bp, 10 predicted proteins | sample 1519911 | NCBI WGS metagenome assembly OBIA01 (sample SAMN04209236, study PRJEB22552) | human gut metagenome | biome: gut; material: feces | host: Homo sapiens | place: USA: Oklahoma | reverse complement strand
GCCAGTTCTTGTGGGCTTCGGCGCTGTTGCAGCCCTTGTACAGGGTGCCGAACTGATCTACCGCCACGATGTCCTTTGCACCGGCGGTCATGAGCATCTTGATGATGGCGGTACCGGCTGCGCCGGGGCCGTTCAGGACGATGTGCACGTCCTCCATCTTCTTATTCACCACGCGCAGAGCGTTGATGAGAGCAGCGGTGACCACGATGGCGGTGCCGTGCTGGTCATCGTGGAACACAGGGATGTCCAGTTCCCGCTCCAGGGTCTCCTCGATCTCGAAGCACTCCGGGCTCTTGATATCCTCCAGATTGATGCCGCCAAAGGTGGGTGCAATGGCCTTGCAGGCGGCAATCACGCTGGCAGCGTCGTGGGCATCGATGCAGATGGGGAAGGCGTCCACGCCGCCGAACTCCTTGAACAGCACGGCCTTGCCCTCCATGACCGGCAGACCGGCTTCCGGGCCGATATCGCCCAGACCCAGCACGGCAGTGCCGTTGGAGACAACGGCCACCATGTTGCCCTTGAAGGTGTACTTATACACATCGTCGGGGTTTTCCTTGATCTTGCGGCAGGGCTCGGCCACACCGGGGGTGTAGGCGGTGGACAGGTCGTCGCGGGTGGCGACCTCCACCTTGCTCACGATGCCCACCTTTCCCTTGTGGGACTCGTGCATTTCCAGAGCTGCTTTATTGTAATCCATTTAACTTTCCTCCGTTACGGTTCGCATCCTCGCCCTCTCCGTCTGCTCACTGCGTTCGCATCCACCTCCCCCAAAGTGGGAGACCTTGGCAGTCCACGCAAACTTTCTGGTTTTGCCAAGGGCTCTCCCTTTGAGGAAAGACTTCCCCCGCTCCGGGGGAAGATGTCGCGCAGCGACAAAAGGGGGGATCTGTCACCGCAGGTGACTGAGAGGGCGCACTCATACAGTTTTATTGTAACAGAACCGCCCGGGTATTTCCACCGGTTTTGCGGCATTTCCCGCCCAAAAGCGGGCAAAAGTGATACCTGTGCCGGGCGGCATTTGTGGAATTTTAGCAAAAATCTTTTCTTTTCGCATTTTTCCGTTATAATAGGATGGTATGATATTTGCATTCTCCGTGAAAACGGTCTGCTATTTTTAGGAGGTATCTCTTTTGAAACGCATTACCAAGATCCTGTTGTGTGTGCTGTGCGCGGTGGCTGCTGTGCTGTGCGTAACTGCGGCCTGCTTTATGCTGCTCAAAAAGCAGAGCGGCACCACGGCATCCTCTGCCGCATCCGGCGCAAGCGTGTCCGTCTACGGCAAGGTGTCGGATTTCGATTATTCCAGCTTCGATTACTCCGAGGGACTGGACGATAACGGCCACTGGACCGGCATCCGCGCACTGGACTATGTGACCTTGCCGGAGGATGTATCCGCGCTGCCGCTTTCTAAGGCAGACATTGAGCCCACCGAGACCGAGATCCAGACCCAGATCGACACTTTGCTGAACCAGTACGCCACCACCCAGAACATCACCGGCCGGGCAGCCCAGAGCGGCGACACTGTGAACATCGACTATTCCGGCGCAGTGGACGGCGTAGCCTTTACCGGCGGCACCGCCACCGGCTACGACCTGACGCTGGGCAGCCACACCTTCATTGACGGCTTCGAGGATCAGATCATCGGCCACAATATCGGTGACACCTTTGACGTGACCGTCACCTTCCCGGAGGGCTACGGCGACTCCACCGACGCCGAGGGCAACACCATCACCCTCAGCGGCAAGGAAGCCGTGTTCAGCGTGACACTGAACGCCATCACCCAGAGCGTTGTGCCCACCCTGACCGACGAGTGGGTGGAGACGAACTTTGCCGCCAGCGACGATCTGCACACCGCAGACGCCCTGCGCCAGTACTTTGACAGCGCCCTGTACGCCAACAATCTGGACAACGCCGTGATGGACTATCTGCTCAATAACGCCACCTTCAAGGAGATCCCCACCCAGATCACCAGCTACTACATCCGTATGTTCCTGAACTATCACTCTCAGCTTGCTACCCAGTACGGCATGGAGCTGGACGCCTACGCACAGGCCAAGGGCTACGCCGATGCCAACGCGATGCTGGCAGATTCTGACGCCTACTTTGAGCATCTGGCAAAGCAGGATCTGGTCTTTCAGGCCATTGCGGAACAGCTGGATATCACCCCCACGCAGGAGCAGATCGACAGTGCCAACAGCTCCTACGCCGACACCTACGGCGCACAGCGCAGTATGCTGAACGCCTTGCAGCTGGCGGTGCTGGACAAGGTGGAGGAAAGCGCGGTGCTTTCCTGACAGCCGTCAAAACACGATTTAAAATGGCTTCCGCTACGCTCTAGCCATGTTCAGCGGAAAAATTATTTTTAATAGAGCAATGCCGGAGCGTCTGCGGACGCTCCGGCATTGCATTTTCACGGGAGGGGTCGTGGAGGAAAACGGCAGCTGCCGCGCCGCTTTCTGCGAAAGCGCAGCGCGGCGGGGGAAAGTTTTTTGCAGACTTTCAGCTGGCTGAACTCCCTCAGTCAAAGCCTGACGGCTTTGACAGCTCCCTCTGGGAGGGAGCCTTTGGCATGGCGAGAAAGTTTCCGACTAAAGCACAAAGCTTGCGGGTGGGAACGCTCCCCTCGGGGGAGCTGTCGCGCAGCGACTGAGGGGCTGCAAATCGGCGGAGCCGGAAAAAACGGTTAAAAGATCTTCACGCCGAACAGGCGTGAATCTTCAGTTTTTTCCGGTGTAGCCCACTTCTTTAGGATTGTCAAGGGCGTGCAGCCCTTGACCCGTTGCGGGGTGGGTGGAGTCCAGAGGTAGGGAGGGGGGAATCGGAACACCCCTCCCTACCTCTGGCCCAGCGGAGCGTCTTTGCACGCTGAAAACAACCAGAAAGTCACCCCGCGGAGCGCAATGCACTTTTCCGGTTCTCTTTTGGTGTCAAAAGAGAACATCCCCGGCTACAACCTGCTACCCCTGCGGAGCGCATTCCAAATCGTCCCACACAAGCAAAAGGCCGCTGCACGGTGAGGTGCAGCGGCCTTTGTTTTCCACATTTTTATTTTGCAGTGTTGATAAAGCTGCGGTTATCCCACAGGTACTTGATGCCGGAGATGGCGGTCACAGCAGCCACCAGCCAGCACAGGGCGATGGAGATCACCACCACGATGGAAACGCTTTCCACCGTGCCGCGGTAGCTCAGGGCAGTGCCGAAGAAGTAGAAGATGATGCTCAGCATCTGCAAAACGGTCTTTACCTTGCCCCACATATTGGCGGCGATGACCTTGCCGTCCTTGGCACCGGCGGCCACCATGCGCAGACCGGACACCGCAAACTCGCGCGCCAGAATGATGCACAGCACCACGGGGCTGCACACGCCATCCCGCAACATATAGATGAAGGCCACGGTGGTCAACAGCTTGTCAGCCAGCGGGTCGGCAAACTTGCCAAAATCGGTGACCATGTGCCACTTGCGTGCCAGATGGCCGTCCAGAAAGTCGGTGAAGCTGGCAGCGGCAAACACGATGCCTGCCAGCAGGTAGAAGGCGGCGTTGAATGTACCGTCCACGATGCCGTCCAGACCAGTCAGAGACACAAAGATCATGAACACCGGCACCAGAATGATGCGGGTCAGGGTAAGCTTATTGGGCAGATTCATAGGTTTTATCCTCCAATTCGTTATTTTACGACCGTACCATACAGATCGTAAAGATCGCTGTCCTCTACCAGCACATCATAGAACTGGCCGGGGTACAGCGGTTCCTCACTGGAAACGCAGACGCAGCCGTCCACCTCCGGCGCATCGCCGGTGGTGCGGCAGAGGTACAGGCCGTTTTCCTCGTCGATGCCGTCACACAGAACGTGCACGGTCTGACCTACCTTTTCAGCCTGCTTCTGTGCCATGATGCCGGTCTGGATCTGCATTACCAGCTCGGCACGCTTGTCCTTGACCTCCTGCTCGATCTGGCCGTCCATCTTGGCGGCCACGGTGTTTTCCTCGGCAGAGTAGGCAAAGCAGCCCAGACGGTCGAACTGCACCTCCTTGACAAAGTTGCACAGATCCTCGAACTGCTCCTCGGTCTCACCGGGGAAGCCCGCGATCAGGGTGGTGCGCAGGGTGATGCCGGGGATCTCGCGGCGCAGCTTGCCGATGACCTCCAGCAGCTCCGCACGGGTGGAGCGGCGGTTCATGTTCTTGAGGATGGTATCGTTGCAGTGCTGGATGGGCAGGTCGAGGTAGGGCACAACCTTCTCGTTGCGCTTCATGGCGGCAATAAATTCATCGGTGATGCGCTCCGGGTAGGCGTACATGATGCGGATCCATTCCAGTCCCGGCACCTTGTTCAGCTTATCCAGCAGCTCACAGATGCTGCCGGGCTTGCCCCAGTCCTCGCCGTAGGCGGTGGGGTCCTGCGCCACAACGATAAGCTCCTTCACGCCCTCACCCGCCAGCCAGCGGGCTTCGGCAACACAGTCGGCCATATCGCGGCTGTGCAGCGGGCCGCGGATGCCCGGGATGGCGCAGTAGTGGCAGCGGTTGTTGCAGCCCTCGGCGATCTTTAAGTACGCATAGTGGGCGGGCGTGCCGATGACGCGCTTGCCGCCCAGCGGGAAGTCCTTTTTGGCGCCGTAGCTTTCCAGATGATCCTCGCCGTGGAACAGCCGCTCCACGATGGTGTCAATGGCCTTGTTGGAGGCGCAGCCCACAACAGCGTCCACCTCGGGAATCTCTTCCTCGATCTGGCTTCGGTAGCGCTCGGCCAAGCACCCGGTAACGATGACCTTCAGGTTCGGGTTCTGCTGCTTGTAGGCGCAGGCTTCCAGAATGTTTTCAATGGCTTCGGTCTTGGCGCTCTCGATAAAGCCGCAGGTGTTCACAAGGATGACATCGGCTTCGGCCAGATCAGCCACAGTCTCGTGCCCGGCAGACAGCAGGATGTGCACCATCACATCCAGATCCACCTGATTTTTCGGGCAGCCAAGGGAAATACACGCAATTTTCATAAGGGATGATACTCTCTTTCTCTTTTGAGGGATGCTTTTGAATTTTTACGATTTGATGATTTTTCACGGGAGAGACGCAGCGGAAACCCCTTCCGTCTGCTCACTGCGTTCGCAGCCACCTTCCCCAAGGGGACGGCTTTAGCAACGGTAAAGCTTCCGGTTAAACCGTAAACTTTGCGGGCACAGCCGCTCCCCCTTGGGGGAGCTGTCGCGCAGCGACTGAGGGGCTATAAATCGGCGGAGCCGGAAAAAACGGTTAAAAGATCTTCACGCCGAACAGGCGTGAATCTTCAGTTTTTTCCGGTGTAGCCCACCCCTTTGGGGTTAAAAGGGGCGAGCAGCCCCTTTTTCGTGGCTCCAGCGCGTCGAAATCGCTGGCACTTTTCTGGTTCTCTTTTGGTGTCAAAAGAGAACATCTCCCGTCTACTGCCTCTACCCTTCCTCCTCCACCCTGCGGATGGCTTCTTTAATAGTGGTGTAGGCAAAGCCGCGGCGCTGCAGCGCCGCCACCACAAGGTCGCGGCGGCCGATAGCAAGCTTTTTGCGGTAGCGGCTGTCCACCAGCGCGGCGGCGGCTTCCAGCTCCGGGTCGTCGCCGCCGTCCGCCGGGGCATAGACCGCTTCCAGCGCACCTGCCACCTCGGCGGGGGCAAGCCCCTTCTGGCGCAGGCTCTGGGCGGCGGCGCGGCGGCTTTTGCGGGCAGCCAGCAGGCTGTGCGCCCGTGCTTCGGCATAGCGGGCATCGTTCACATAGTCCAGCTGCACCATCTCCGCCACAGCGGCGGCAGCAGCCTGCTCGGTATAGCGGCGGCACAGCCGCTCATACAGCATATTGGCAGAGACCTCCTGCCCGGCCAGTGTTTCCAGCGCACTCGCCCGCGCCTTGGCGGGGTCTGCACACTTTTCCGCATCCGGGCGGGGTCGACGGCGGTAGAAGGCCATTTAGTCCTCCACCATGATATCCAGCTCGCTCTCGCTGCTGCGGGCGGGTGCCTTGACCACCGGCTCTTTTGCGACGGCAGGGTCGGCGGGCTTCTCCGCTGCGGCGGCTGCGGCGCGGCCTGCCGGACGGCGGGTGGCGTACAGCTTATCGGCGTTGGCGCGGATCTGACCCTCGATGTCATTGGCGATCTCGGGGTTATCCTTCAGGAACTGCTTGGCGTTGTCGCGGCCCTGACCCAGACGGATATCGCCGTAGTTGAACCATGCGCCGCTCTTCTGCACGATACCCAGCTTGACGCCCACGTCAATGAGCTCGCTCATTTTGGAGATGCCCTCACCGAACATGATATCGAACTCGGCTTCACGGAACGGCGGAGCCACCTTGTTCTTGACGATCTTGGCACGGGTGTGGTTGCCGATGAACTGGCCGGAGGAGTCCTTCAGACCCTCCACGCGGCGGATGTCGATACGCACCGAGGCGTAGTACTTCAAAGCGCGGCCGCCGGTGGTCACCTCCGGGTTGCCGTACATGACGCCCACCTTCTCACGCAGCTGGTTGATGAACACGCAGACCGTGTTGGTCTTGCCGATGACGCTGGTCAGCTTGCGCATGGCCTGACTCATCAGACGTGCCTGCAGACCCACATGGCTGTCGCCCATCTCGCCCTCGATCTCGGCGCGGGGCACCATGGCGGCTACCGAGTCCACTACGATGGCGTCGATGGCACCGGAGCGTACCAGCGCTTCGCAGATCTCCATGGCCTGCTCGCCGGTATCCGGCTGGCTGACCAGCAGGTTGTTGATGTCCACACCCAGCGCCTCGGCATAGGTGGGGTCCAGTGCGTGCTCAACGTCGATAAAGGCCACCTCGCCGCCCTTCTTCTGGGCTTCGGCAAGGATGTGCAGTGCCAGCGTGGTCTTACCGCTGGATTCCGGGCCGTACACCTCGATGATGCGCCCGCGCGGCACACCGCCCACGCCCAGCGCCAGATCCAGCCCCAGACTGCCGGTGGAAATGGCATCCACCTGCATGGAGGCGTTGTCGCCCAGCTTCATGACGGCACCCTTGCCGAACTGCTTTTCGATCTGCGCCAGCGCCGTAGCCAGCGCATCCTTCTTGGCTTCCGGCTCGGTCTTTTGGGTAGCCGGTGCAACGTTGTTGTTCTGATTTTTTGCCATAGCCTGCTGCTCCTTTTATCCTTTGGGCCCGCAGAGGGCGGGCTGTCCTTCGCTTTCCTTCTTAGTATAACACAAAATCAAAATATTACAACAAGAAGTTGTTTGTTTTTTCCAATTTATTTTGCGCGATGGGCGATCACACAGCGGTCGTTGCCGCCAAAGTCCTGTATGCAGCGGATATCTGCCCATCCGTTCTCTGCCAGCAGGGCGCTTACAGCTTCCCGCTGCTGCCAGCCGATCTCCAACACCAGCGCCCCGCCGGGGCACAGCGCATTTTGGTAGTGCTGCGCCAGCGCCCGGTAGAACACAAGGCCGTCCTCCCCGGCTTCCAGCGCCATAGCAGGCTCCTGCGCCACCTCGGGCTGCAGCTGCTCCATCTCGGCGGCGGTCAGGTAGGGCGGGTTCGAGACGATGAGCTCCAGCTGCCCCTCCGGCAGCGTTTCCCAGTAGGTGAACAGGTCGCCCTGCACCGGCTGCACCGCGTAGACGGGCTTTTTGCCTGCCCGCAGCACGTTCAGCGCCGGGCCCCAGTCCAAGGCCGGGGCATCTGCCTGTTCAAGCGCAGAAGGTTCCAGCACGTTCTCGGTCTGTCTGCCCTGCCCGGTCAGAGCGCAGCGGGCGTTCTTTTCCAGATAGGTAAAGGCCGCAGGGCTTTTTTCCACGCAGGTCACCTGCGCGGCGGGACAAAAGCGCTTGACTCCCAACCCCAGACAGCCTGTCCCGGCGCAGAGGTCCAGCACCCGGGGCGCTGCAATGCCCGCAAGGGTCTCGGCGGCGGCCTGCGCCACCACCTCGGTATCTGCCCGGGGACAGAGCACCCCGGGGCCTACCGCCAACTCAAAATCTAAAAAGCTCCAGCTGCCGCAGAGGTATTGCAGCGGCTCCCGCGCGGCGCGGCGGGTGCAGAGCACTTCCAGCGCCGCCGCCTGCTCTGCGGTCAGCGGACGGTCGGAAAGCCGCACGTCCCGCCCGGTCGCCAGCCGGAACAGCTCCCGCGCGTCAAAATCCGCGTCCGGGCAGCCTGCGGCGGTCAGCCGCTGTTCCACCTCCCGCACCGCTGTGCGGGGGAGCATTGCTTCGTTTACCATTTGCCTTCCTCCGGGGTCTCGGGCAGCACGGGGGTGATGGCGGCAATGGCTACCTCGATCATGCTGTCGTCCGGCTCAAAGACGGTAAGATGCTGCACCCAGATGCCCGGCTGACGGATGATGCGGGTAGCAATGTTATCCGACCGGCCGCACCACTTGAGCAGCTCGTAGCTGATGCCCATGACCAGCGGCAGCAGCAGCAGCTTGCACACCACCCGCAGGCCGATGCTGCCCCACGGCAGCACGCTGTACAAAAACACGCTGACAATGACTACCAGAATGAGGAAGCTGGTGCCGCAGCGGGGATGGAAACGGGTGTACTTGCGCACGTTCTCCACGGTCAGCGGGTCGCCCGCCTCGTAGCAGGCAATGGTCTTGTGCTCCGCACCGTGGTACTCGAACACGCGATGAATTTCCTTCATTTTGGAGATGCCCACCATATAGGTCAGGAAGATGGCCACCTTCAGCACGGCTTCCAGCACCACCTTGCCCCAGCGCCCCAGCGGCAGCAGACGGTTCACCCCGCCCACAAGGAAGGTAGGCAGCACGGTGAACAGCAAAATCGCCAGCAGACCGCCCAGCACCGCTGCCACGGTCAGCAGTGCATTCTCGGCTTTCTCGCCCAGATGCTCCCCCACCCATTTTTCAAAGGCGGTCTCCTCCTCGGCGGGGTCGTAGTCGTCCCCCATGCTTACCTGTGCCGAGTACATCATGTAGCGGTAGCCCACGATCATGCTCTCGATCATGGAAATGGCGCCGCGCACCAGCGGGATCTTCGTCCATACCCCGTGGGTGGGGGTGGGGTCGAGTTTGGTCTCAATAGTGCCGTCCGGCTTGCGCACGGCGCAGCACATCTGTTTGGGGCCGCGCATCATGATGCCTTCCATCAGTGCCTGCCCGCCCACGCTGGTCTTAAAGCATTCCTTTTTAGGTTGATTCATTGGCTTCTCCCGATATCCGTCCCTGCCGCTTTGGGCAAAGAGCGGTCTTTTTTATATTTTATCCGGGGCATATCCCCGAGCAAAGCTCATTCTAGCACACAAATGTGACAAAATCTGTAGTCCGTGGCACTGCTGTACGAAAATCAAATGATACCACTTGACCTGAGATAAAAGCCTTCCCCCGTCCGGGGGAAGCCTTCATCCAGAAAATTGCTTTTTATGGCGCTGCTCACGCCTTATGGTACAGCGGCAGACCCAAGGTGACCACGGTGCCGCGCCCGAGGGTGCTCTTGATATCCAGCGTGCCGTCCAGCGCGGTCATGATGGAATCCACCAGCGCCAGACCGATGCCGCTGCCGCGCACCGAGTTGCTGCCCTTGTAGAACTTGGTCTTTACGTTTTCCAGATCCTCCGGCGGAATGCCGCGTCCCTGATCGATGATCTCCACAAAGGCTTTGTACTCCCCTGCCCACAGCTTGACCGTAATGCGCCCGCCGGGGGCGGAGTATTTGATGGCGTTATCCAGAATATTGATGAACACCTGCCGCAGACGGTCCGGGTCGGCGTAGACGGGGATCATCTCCTCCGGCTCGGTGTAGTGGAGCAGCAGCCCCTCCTGCCGGATGCGTGCTTCGCAAAAGAGCACCGCATCGGTCAGCTCTGCCACCAAGTCCAGCGGGCGGCACTCCATGCGGATGCGTCCGTTCTGCAGGCGGCTGAAATCCAGCAGTTCCTCCACCATATTGTTCAGCCGCCCGGTCTCGTTGTTGATGATCTCCAGCCCCTTGCGGTAGTTCTCGTCGGTGGGGTCGTCCAAGGTCATCAAGGTCTCCACCCAGCCCCGGATGGAGGTAAGCGGGGTGCGCAGTTCGTGAGACACCGAGCTGATGAACTCGTTCTTCATCTTCTCGGTCTCTTCCAGACCCTCAGCCATCTGGTTGATAGTGCCGCGCAGCCGGTCCACCTCGTCGTGGGGGTCGCCGGTCAGGGGCAGACGCACATCCAGTTCGCCCCGGGCGATGCCGGCGGCGGTGCGCTCCACCTGCCCCAGCGGCACCACGATACCCCGCACAAAGTACAGTCCGGACATGACCGTGAACAGCAGGATCGCCACCGCAATGAACACACTGACGATGACGGCGTTTTTGACCTGCCGCTCCACCAGCGCCAGACTGGTGACCAGCCGCAGAGCCGCCACGTCCTCGGCGTCGTAGGGCACCAGCGAGCAGGCCGCCATGACCATCTCGCCGGACTGGGTGCGGTACACCGCCACGCCCAGACCGTCCGGCGCACCGAGCGCCTGTTCAAAGTCCCTGCTGCTGACGATGCCCTCCGCGTCCGTACCGCTGGAGGAGGCGATCACGCTGCCGTAGCTGTCCAGCAGCATGAACTCGTATTTATCCTTATCGGCAAACTGTTCCACCATGCGCCGCAGCGCCAGACTGCGGCTGACCGCCGCGCTCTGGGCGGTATCGCCGGTATACATTTTCAGCTGACCGGTCACCGAGGAGAACCGCCGGTACATGATCTGCTGCACACTGCCGTAGTAGCTGCGGGTATAGCTGTACAGAAACATTGCTTCGGCCAGCAGCACTACCAGTACGGTGATGAGCAGATTGCCCCGCAGCCAGCGGCGGGTGATACCGCTTCGCATAACAGTGTCCTCCTTTCGGTGAGTATAGATAATAAAAAAATATTTTTTGTGATTCAGGAAAGTCCGTAGGACTTTCCTGAATCACATTTTTATTCTTCCCACCGGTAGCCATAGCCCCACACGGTCATGATGTGGGCGGGGTGGCTGGGCTCGTCCTCCACCTTCATGCGCAGGCGGCGGATGTTCACATCCACGATCTTTACGTCGCCGAAGTAGTTCTCGCCCCAGACGCCTTTCAGGATCTTTTCACGCACCAGCGCGGTGCCCGGGTTACGGAAAAACAGCTCCATGATCTGGAACTCCACCTGCGTCAGCTCGATGGGCTGACCGGCTTTCAGCAGCACGCGGCGGTTCTCGTCCAGCACGAACTCGCCGCTGGTCAAAGTGCCCAGCGGGGTATTCTCCCGGCTGTCCCCTTCCTTGGTGCGGATCACGCGGCGGCACAGCGCTTCCACCCGCGCCAGCAGTTCGCTGACGCTGAAAGGCTTGGTCATGTAATCGTCTGCGCCGATGGACAGCCCACGGATCTTATCCTGCTCCTGCCCCTTGGCGCTGAGGATGATAATGCCGATCTGCTGGTCGGTGCGGCGGATGGTCTCGCACAGCGAGAATCCGTTCATGCCCGGCAGCATCACGTCCAGAATGGCGGCATCGCAGCCGGGTTTCTGCGCCAGCAGCGGCAGGGCGGCTTCGGCGCTTTCAGCCTCCACCACCTCCATCCCCGCATGGCGCAGGTTCAGGGCGATCATATCGCGGATATTGGTTTCATCTTCTACAACAAGCACTCGTACCATGCAGCATCCTCCATTCCTTAATTCAGCAGATACAACGCCTTGGAAAGGCGATAGTTTGTGTCGGCAAGCAAAACGTCCGGGCCCATTCTGGCCTGCAGTTGGCGGGACGCCACCACGCCCAGCCGGGTCCAGCCGGTGGAGTTTGCCGAGGTCCTTGCCAGCCGCACCGTCAGCACCAGCTCATCCTCGTCTACGGTGCGCAGCTCCACTGCGCCGTCATATTCCTCGCTGTCGGTCAGTTTCAGGTTGCCCTCCCACTCGGCGGGCAGCTCGATATAACAGTTGGTCTCCTCGTCCAGCAGGCCAAAGCTTTTTTCCGGGTGGCTGCTGGTGTAGTCCATCCAGACGATAAAATCCATGCGACGGCTCTGGCTCAGGTTCAGCAGACCCGCCTCGTCCGGCTGGGTGGGGATCTCCACGATGCCGTCTCCGTCCAAATCCCGGCTGACCAGCGTGGGCACGTTGCGCAGAGAAGCGTTATACAGCCGCTGGCTGCTGATCCTTGTGGCGGGCACCATTTGCTGGCTGTTCTCATCGTAGCACAACAGCACCGAAGCCAGATTGTTGCCGGAAATGCCGGTCCAGCCGTCCAGCACCAGATAATGCCGCCCGTCTGCGCCTGCACCCGCCGCCACCGAAGCGCAGCCGGAAAACTTATCTGCGGAAAGGCCGTTGACCGCCACCTGCCGGAAGCTGCCCTCCCGATCTGCGGTCAGCAGCTCGATCTGCACACTGCCGTCCTCCTGCGTGGACATCAGGATCAGATCCTGACTGCTGCCGCCGGTGATATTTTCCACCAGATACTGCTCGTACTGCTGCTCCAGAATGGTGGACAGAGTGCCGTCCTGATAAGAGTACACCGCCAGATAGTGGTCATTCTGGGCAGCGGTATAGCCCACCACCAGCTGGCAACTGTCTGTATCCTGCAGCTGAGCAAGGCTGACGTTCTCCACCGTTTCGGCAAGGCCTTCCACACTCTGGCGCACCTGCCAGCTTCCGGCATCATCCCGCTGCAAAATGGCTATGCAGACGTTGGCTGTCTGGGCGGTGGTATACAGCACCGCCGCATCCTGCTGGCCGTCGCCATCCAGATCCTGCAGCACAAAGGGAGAAAGCAGCTCGCCCTGAATGGGATATTTCAGCTGGGCGCTCTCACCAAGCCAGTCGTTCAGGGCAGTTTGCAGCGCACCGTAATCGCCGGAAAGTTTCGGGGCACGCAGCAGTTCCTCTACCTGTGCCTTTTCGTTGGCCGGCAGCACGGTCTGGCAGCTGCACAGCACAAAGCACAGCAGCGTGCACAGCACCAGCCGCAGCCTGTGGGTTCTGTTCATACCGGTCAACCTCCTTCCGGGCATAAAAAGCTATTTTCAGTATACCACACTTTGCGGACACAAAAAAGGGGGTGGGCATATCTGGCGCTTACGCGTGGGACGATTTTAAATGCGCGCCGCGTTGCTCTGCGCATAGTCAGCGGAAAGATTATTTTTATTTGTAGTTTCGAAACGCCTGCGGGCGTTTCGAAACTACTTTTTCACGGGAGGGGTCGTAAAGGAAAATGGCATTTGCAGCGCCGCTTTCTGCGAAAGCGCAGCGCGGCGGGGGAGGACGAGGATACTTGCGGGGAGTACCCCTTCAGTCTCGCTACGCTCGCCAGCTCCCCCAGGGGGGCGCCTTTCGGCGTTGCCGCAAAGTTTGCCGCCACCGCTAAAGCCGTCCCCTTGGGGAAGGTGGCAAAGCCGCAGGCTTTGACGGAAGGGGTAACTTCCGGGCAGGCAAACTTTGCGCTTGAGCCAGAAACCCTGCCGCCATGCCAAAGGCTCCCTCCCAGAGGGAGCTGTCAAAACCGTCAGGTTTTGACTGAGGGAGTTAAGCTCCCCCTTGGGGGAGCTGTCGCGCAGCGACTGAGGGGGTAGCCCATATAAACAAAAAAGAAACCACTGCACAAAAACTGTGCAATGGTTTCTCTTGTTACTGTATCAAACAGTCAGAGCAGGATCAGACGAGCTCCAGAACTGCCATCTCAGCTGCATCGCCGCGGCGAGCGCCGATCTTGATGATGCGGGTGTAGCCGCCGTTGCGGTCAG
>OBIA01001097.1_pt1 | contig 14215 bp, 12 predicted proteins | sample 1519911 | NCBI WGS metagenome assembly OBIA01 (sample SAMN04209236, study PRJEB22552) | human gut metagenome | biome: gut; material: feces | host: Homo sapiens | place: USA: Oklahoma | reverse complement strand
TTCTGGTCAGCATCGTGTCATTGAGCATTTTTAGATTTGCTATCGGTGTTTTGGTTTGATGCGAAATATCAGATACCAGGGACTGTAATTCTGCTTTTTCTTCTTCTACTTTATGCCTGGTTTCCTGCATCACATGATACAGCCTTTCCAGGCGATGGCTGATGCGTGCTAACAGCGTTTCCGCTTCATAATTTATCTGCGGACGAACGGTACTATCCATCATTTCATCTAATGTCCGGCATAGTCCATCTGTAAATACCGATAGTTTCTTTTGAAAATAATGCAAAAAGACTGCTCCCCAGAGAAATAGAAGAATCATCACACTGAAACCGCCAAGTATCACCCTTATATCTTTTGTGAAAGCATAAAGGAGGAACAACAAAAGAATCGAGGTCAGAGAAGCGCCTCCCACGATCAGCCGCAGAAAAGTTCTGGTTGATAAATTCTGTAATTTCATCGTGATTCACCGCCTATCCATTGATACCCCATTCCGTAAGCAGTTTTAATATATTTTCGCTCATCTGTTTCAATCTTTTTGCGAATGCGGCTGATGATCGTAGTAAGCGTATGCTCATCGATAAAATCCCCATCAACATCCCACAATTTCTCAATCAGTTGCCGCTTCGTTAATATAATGTGCGGATTTTTTACAAACAAAAATAAGGTACGATATTCTTTGGGTGTAAACTCTATCGCCTTTCCCTCCAGAACCGCACTCTGTTCGGAAAAATCAATTTTCAAAACTTCATCCTCAAACACGTCATGCTTTGGTGTTCGCAATTCCATATTTGCAAAAACAGCGGCTACCTTTTTGCAGAGAACCATCACTGAAAATGGTTTTATAATATAATCTGTACATCCGGCTTCATAGCCTTTCAGCATATCACCTTCTTTATCATTTGCTGTGATAAACATAATATAGGTATGCTGCCCTCTTCCTCTGATCTCATCACATAAATGCAGACCGTTCCCATCCGGCAGATTAATATCCAACAGAGCAATATCAAATTCACTCTTTTTCAATCGTTCTACTGCATCCTGAAAACTGTATGCAGAGGCTACTTCATAACCATCTGCAGTAAGATTATAAGCCAGCGTTTTATTTAATACTTTGTCATCTTCTACAATTAAAATTTTCCTCAATCCAGATTCTTCCTTTCCCATCTTCTAAACTTATCGCTATTTTAAACCTCAAATGTTACAGAAATGTCCTAAATACCGTTTTTCTGATGTTCATCCTTCCAAAACATAGATTGATTATATCCTATTTTCTTTCAAGAAAAAATGTTTTCCATAAAAAATGCTTTTGCCGAAATACTCCACACTTTTCAGCAAAAGCACTTTTCTCTTATTCCATTGCCCGCATTTGTTCAATCAGGGATTGTTTTTTCTGTCTGCGGATTGTCCAAATAGACAGGATCAGTTCCATTCCGATAATTACCAAAATATAGATTAACATTTTAGATAATGGAAACGTATATGGAATAATTTCCCCACCATAAGTTTCAATACTGAGTTTATAACAAGCAAAAATAGAAATTGGTAAACCTATTACCAGACTTATAAGGATACTACATAAAACATACCCTAACCCTTCATATACCGTCATTGCTGCAAGCTGCTTTGATGTCAATCCTACGGAACGTAACACACTGTTTTCTTGCCTGCGTGCTAATTGGTTGGATAATGTCATATTAGTAAGATTAATAACTCCGAATATAAAAATCAGCCATGAAAGTACTTCACCAATATTATAAAGAATATTCTGTTTTTCCACCCATGCCACATCATCTGAAAATTTTGACAGATAGAGTTCCGAATTTATTGCAATAATACTTTCCAAGGACTGCTCTACATTCTTCTTACTTGCTTTGTCATATACGATATCCCAGGCATAATCAAAGTTCTCAACATCTGGCAGAAGTTCATGAAACAATGCTTCTTCTGCATACATCATGCCACCATCAAATCCATAACCTGCCCGCCCATAGTTCATTACTGTTTTATTTGAATTATAAATACCAGATATTCTTACTGGAATGCTTTTCTCTCCAAAAGACAAATTTATCTCCATTCCAGGTTTCACCGTTTCTCCAAAATCTTTATACTCGTTTTTTATCAATATCTCATGAGCATCCTTTGGCATATCACCTTCAACAAGGGCTTTTTCTATTGTTTCATAATTTTCTGGTGTGATCATATCGCAATGCCCCCGTCCTCTAAAGTTGTTATAGCCCGCTTCAAATGTTGCAGATTTTCTGGTTGCGATAATATCACGCACTCCATCTATCGACAATATCTCCTCTTTCAATTGCTCATCTAAAGGATTACCGTTCTTTAATATGTCTATATGTTCTCCTTCAAAGTTTAAAAATATGCGATAATCTCCATTAGGGAAAAAATATCTCGCATACCTTTCCGGAGATTGCACAAGACAAAGTGAGCTGATAACTAAAAGTAAAATACCACTTAAGCTCAATGAAAATACAATACTAAAAGTTTTTTTCCAATCTCTCTTAAAATTCATCATTCCCATGGACACAGGAGTTAATTTCTTATTCTTTTTGCGTATATGGATTTTACTTTTTTGCTCTACCATAAATCGAACTGCTTCAATCGGTGATATTGAGGCTGCTAATTTTATTGGTTTATGAACAGCTATACATATAGTTATCCAACAAAATACGATTGTCAGCAGGATACATCCTAAATATCCGCTAACTGAAAATCCTTTTGGGAAAATAATAAAAGAAAGGATTACACCTAGTATCATTCCTATAATACTTCCAAGGACTCCAAGCTGATTTCTCTCTTTTTTTACAATCCGTTTAATTTGTTTTTTAGTAGCGCCAATGGTCCGAAGCTGTCCGTAACTTTTTATTTTATCGTTAATTGAAATACGGAAAATACTCTGAATCACAACCCAGGCGCCAAGACCAATAATGCCTGCTAAGCCAAGTACGATCATAACCTGACTCCAGTCTGTTTTCATATCTTTGAAAAATTCGCTATGGAACCTAACACTCCTAAGCTGATTTTTTTCTGCAATTTGTGCAAAAAATGCTTTTGAAGTCTCTTCTGGCATATTTTCTGCATTTTTCAAATGGACATATGCAAAATACCCATCTGTTTTATAACTATCCATCTTTTGCAGCGCAGCTTTTGATATCATAAACGAATACAAATTTTTGCTATCGTCTGCTGGCGCATCCATAATTCCTGAAATTGTATAATCCCCCGGAAAACTACTTATATCCAAAGTTACTGTATCACCAACACCTGCCGAAGGATAATATTTGGAAAGCCATATCTTACTGACAAGTATTTCATTTTCTTTTTGGGGAAGATCCCCCTCTGTCAGTTTCATTTGGGAACGCATCATATACATCATGTCATTATTTACATAGGAGAAAGAACCTGTAAAGCCTTTGGAAGATTCTTTTTCTCCAACAATGTAATATTCTCCTACACGTTCAAACTCTGTGACATCTTTTAGCTTTTCAAGGTTTTCTTCTGAAACTCGGACATAAGTTGCCTCATAAGTATCAACTATCCGATCTTTTTTCATTTTTGTAAGAGAACTAGCGGTTAAACCTGATAAGCAAACCAAAAACGCAGCCAATGCAACCGCCACCACAACCATGACATTTCTTCGTTTTTCGCTTTTTAAATTTCTCTTCGCCAGATTCTTGACAATTCCATTTGTATTATTTTCAAAAGGCCAAGTCATAGCCTGCCACCTCCTTATTCCACGATCCTACCATCCTCAATACGGACAATCCGATCCGCAAGTCGGGCGATCTCATTGTTATGTGTAATCATTACAACCGTCTGGTGAAACTCATAACTAGTCCGTTTGATCAATCCCATAACATCTGCACTGGTTTTCGAATCGAGGTTACCTGTAGGTTCATCGGCCAGCACAATGGCAGGTTTCGCAACCAGAGCCCTTGCAATCGCAACTCTCTGCTGCTGTCCTCCTGAGAGGTTATTCGGCATATTCTTTAGTTTATCTTCCAGAGCCAGCATATGAACCACCTCGTCCATAAATCCCTGATCTACCGTATCTCCATCCAGTTCTACCGGAAGGACAATATTCTCATAAACATTCAAAATCGGAACCAGATTATAATTTTGGAAAATGAAACCAATATTTCTTCTCCTGAAAATCGTCAGCTCTTCATCGTTTTTCTTTGCCAGTTCTTCTCCCCGTACAATAACTCTTCCGCTGGTAGGAGTGTCCAAACCTCCCATCATATGAAGCATCGTGGATTTTCCGGAACCTGAAGTGCCTACTACTGCTACAAATTCACCTTCTTCCACTGAAAAATTCACACCATCCAGTGCCTTTGTAATATTCGGTTCCGTACCATAATATTTTTTTAAATCGATTGTCTGTAAAATACTCATATTCTATAAGCTCCTTTCTGCCTTTCTTTATGATGACTCTATTATAAAATACAAATGTCACAGAAATGTCCGAGAAAGTGGACAAAATTCAAGGAATTTCAGCCTGAATTGTTACAAATCTCGGACATTTCACTTTTTACTATTTATTTTTTGCAAGAACTCTTCGATATAGGATTCCAGGAGTTACCATACTGACTGCCAATAACAACAGCAATATTCCTATCATTTCTTTCAAAGGATAATAGAATACAAAATAAGAAATCTTTGTTTTCATGTACCATCCAATCCCGCCTATCAACAGCGTTCCCGTTGTTACGAGAAGAACACTCAGCAACAGCCAGGTAAACAATCCTTCCGCAAGGAACATCCGCTGCAACTGCTTTCTGGTCATTCCCACACGATTCATAATGGCACATTCTTTTTTCCGAAGTAACATGTCCGTTATCCTTACATTTAAAAAATTCATCATCCCGATAAAAATCAGGCATCCACTGATTACCAGAAGCAACAGCCTGCTGGTCTGAATATACTCCTGTTCTTTTAATAAAAGGTCTGACCGACTCTCCATCTGGAATAAATTTAATTGCTCCGCATATCCGTTTTCAGACTGAAATTCCATATTTTCTGTTTGGATCATTCCCTTTAACCTATTTTTGCAACCTGATTCCTGTTCCTTTTCTGCAGAAAAGCTCATTTCAAAGGTCTGTGGGGTAAGATTCTCTGACAGGTTTTCAAAGGTTTCCTCTGTTACAAGAAGAAGGTTGGTATTTCTGCCATCCCAGCACAACTCTAATTCCGGAAATCCTTCCTTTGTAATATCCAGATATCCGCAATTGACCAGTGTCTCTGGAACCAGACCGGACATATCGGTTCCCACTGGTACCAGATCATACACTTCTATTGTATTTCCAAGCTGCTCCAATGCCTGCTCTTCTGCATATTCTGACACTCTGTGATCATGGAGAAGAAACGTTCCATTTCCGTGTGCAAATGTTTCCCAGTCCGCTGTCATCTCCTGCTCTCTCAGAAATTCCTGCAGTTTTTCTTTTTCAGAAGAAGAAATTTTTTGGATCACAGTCGGAACGGTTTCCCCGTCATTTAATAACTTGATGCTATCCCGACCTTGTTTCCCGATAATAGGGTAAAATCCCTGGATCTTTGTTTCATCCTGCAGGCTGTTTCCGGCAGTCTGCTTGATGTTCTCCAAGAATTCTTTCGGGAAAAAGACCATATTTTCTGTATCCGGGGAAGTTTCCATCAGTGTGCTGCAGGCTTCCTGTGTGATACGGATTTGAAAATCAGGTTCTTTCATAAACTGGTTTTGCAGATCTACTCCCTTTACAATCACCGAAGATCCAAGCGCTAAGCCGCAACCTATGGTCAGAGAAATCATGGTGATGAAAAAAGCCTTTTTATTGTAAAACAGATATCTTCTGGCCAGATAAACTTCCGGCTTGTTTCCAAAACTTTGGAAAACTGCTTTCTTTTTCTTTGTTTGTTTCTTCTCTGCAACATTCCCAGTTCCATAGTTCATACATTCCAGAGGACTCAGGATTTTGATTTTTTGCTTTACCAGAAGTATCACAACACCCAAAGTCATTGCCACTGGCAGAATGGCTATCAGAAAGAACACAGGCTGATAGAAAGAAATCCCCTCCAGTTCTTCTGCCTGTCCAAGATACAGTTTTCCAATGACAGAGGGCAGGATTCCAAGTACCACCAGACTGCCTATGGCAACGCCTGCAAGGCTTCCCTTCAAGACAACTTCCATCATCTGCCGAAATATCACTTGTATAATCTGATGCTGCTGTACCCCGACTACTTCCATAAGACCATATTGCTGTAAGTCTTTTTCCAATGATAAATTCAAAATATTATAGATGAACAAAAACATACACAACAGAATCAGAAAAGAAAATAAAGCTGCAAATCCATAGCTTCCCAGCATTCCTTCCACTGCCCGGTATGCAGCCGAATCCATGCTGACAATCCGCTGTCCTTCTTCCAACCGGATATCTTTCTGCAACTGTTGTTCCATCTGCATACCACTGACAGAATCATTTTCCGGTTTCAGCAGTATCCTGCTGGGATCCCATCCAGCTCCACTTTCATTCAGTTTCTTCTCGGATAAAAATGCAATGGAAGAACTTGCCCCTTGATTCTGATATTCTGTAAAATATCCAGAAAGCTGAAACGTCTGCTGTCCGGTTCCTTTTGTTTGAAAAAGGTCATTCCAATAAAAATCCAGATTTAATTCCATTCCCACCTTTGGTTCCGAAATTCCCAGATACTCTAAGGTTTTGGTAGAAAGCATGATTTCGTTTTCTTGTTTGGGATATGTTCCCACGATCTGTGTATAGGCCGGACAGAGCATGGTTTCAAATGCTGTTTCATCTGCCACAACACAGTCGCAATATTTTATAGTTTGATTGCATAGTTTTCCGGCAAATTTTTCTTTTCCCGTCTCTGCTATGTAGGAGAGCGTATGCAACTGCCCTGCCATTTCTTCTGTACCATTTTCAATATACGTTGACACTGTCATTCCATCTGTCCGGATATGTTTTTGGATGTCCACCTGTATTTTCCCATAGGCAAAGCTTATCATACAGAAAATCACTCCAACGGTAAGTGCAACTGCCAGAAACAAAAGACGGTTTTTGTTTCGGTTCTGTTTTCTGTAAGAATCCAAAAGCACTTTTTCTGCCGGACGGTGATAATCATAGTTTTTCATCTTCCACCACCCTTCCGTCTTTCATGCGGATGATCCGATCTGCCATGGCAGCGATTTTTTCATCATGGGTAACCACAAGCATTGTCTGCTGATATTGCCTGCAGATCTTTTTTAACAGTTCCATAACAGAGGCGCTGGTTCTGGAGTCCAGATTTCCCGTCAACTCATCCCCTAACAGAATGGTAGGATGGGTGTAGACAGCTCTGGCAATGGCAGCTCTCTGTTGCTGTCCTCCCGATAACTCATCCGGCATCTGAAAGAGTTTCTCTTCGATCCCCAAAGTTTTTGCCAAATGGAAAACCTCTTTTTCATTTACTGTCCTCTCCAGTAATTTTGCCGGAAGCACGATATTCTCAAACACATTCATGGCAGGAATCAGATTATATTTTTGAAAAACAACACCAATGTGCCATCTGCGAAAAGAAATCTGTTCTTCTAAAGATAATTGCGTCAAATTTACATCATGCACATAAACACATCCATGGGTTGGCTTTTCCAATCCGCTGATTAAATTTATCAGGGTTGACTTTCCGCTTCCGGAAGCACCAATGACTGCAATAAACTCCCCTTCTTTTATAGAAAAGGATACATCATCAACGGCTCTTATATAATTTTCTCCATTTTGATATTCTTTTGTAAGTGAAACTAATTTTACAGCTGCCATAGTATCCTCCATATATTTCTTTATCTCGGCAAAAAAATAGAAAATGCAGATCCCTTTCCCACCTGTGATTCCACCGTAACGTAGCCGCCCTGCTGTGTCACAATTTCCCTGGTCAGATAAAGACCGATTCCAACACCCGGCTGATTATGAATCTCTTCTTCCCGGTAAAACCTCTTGAAAATAGATGCCTGATTGCTCTCTGAAATTCCTTTTCCAGTATCGGATACTTTTATCTCCACATACATTTCCCATTGCGCTACAAACACATGGATTCTTCCCCCTGTCGGGGTATATTTTACCGCATTGTCCAACAGATTAAAAATCGCTTCTTCTGTCCACTTACTGTCATGGGACACACACACATCCTCCGGACATTCCACTGATACATGGATCTTTTTTTGCTCTGCGGAATATAAGATTCCGCTCATAGCCTGCGCTAACGTATCATATATAAAGTGATCTTCTTTTTCTAATTGAATCACCCCGGTTTCCAAACGGGAGGTTTTCACCAATGCCTGTATTAAAAAATCCAGCTTATTGATCTGTCCTCTTACACTTTTCAGAAACTCATTTTGCTCCTGTTCTTCCAGGGATTTTGTCAAAAGTGTATCTACAATCATTTTCATGTTGCTCACCGGAGTCCTGACCTGATGGGAAATATCTGACACCAGGGACTGTAATTCCTGCCTCTCTGCTTCTACCTTCCGGTTGCTTTCCTGCAGGATATTATACAGACGTACCAGGCGGTAATGGATACGGGCAAAAATCGTCTCTCTGTCGGATACATTTTCGGGTTCCTGACTGCGGTTCATCATGTCATCCAAGATCTGGCACAGTTCAGAAGTAAAATTTGACAGTCTCATTCCCAACAGTTGTACCATAAAAAGCATCCATAGTGCAGCGCAGACTGTTAATGCCAGCCCAACCCATAACACTGCGATATTTTTGGTCAGAAAAAAGGAGACCAATATGATTGCTGTCATTGAGAGTACCATGCCGGCAGTCAGCCAAAAAAACATCTTTTTTACAGAGGTTTTCTTTCCTATCATGCTGTTTCACCTCCGGTCCATTTATATCCCATGCCATATACGGTTTTGATATATACCGTTCCATCTGTCTCAATCTTTCCCCGGATGCGGCTTAACGTTGTCGTTAACGTATGCTCGTCCACATAATTTTCTGTACAGTCCCATATTTTTTCCAACAACTGCTTTCTCGTTAATACACGATTGCGGTTCTGACAGAACAGGTTCAGCATCCGAAACTCCAAAGTAGATAAGGTCAATGGCTTCCCACCCAGCATAGCTGTCTGCTCTGCAAAATTTAAAAACAACCTGCCATCATCAAAGACATCCTGCATGGACACATGATGCCCCATCATACGCAGTACATTTTCCACTTTTCTCTGCAGGGAATAAATGGAAAAAGGTTTTGTGATATAATCTACTGCTCCAAGTTCATACCCCCGGATCTCATCACTTTCCCTGTCATTTGCAGTCAAAAAGATTACAATGGTATCGCTATATTTTTTCCGGATTGTTTTTGCAATCGCATATCCATCTCCATCTGGAAGATTGATATCCAATAGTACCAGATCAAACGGTTGGCTCTTCAGCACTTCCATGGCTTCTTTTACCGTTTCCACCGAAACAATCCCATAGGATTCTGACTGTAGGTTGTAAACTAACATTTTATTCAAAAGTTCATCATCTTCTACGATTAAAATCTGTTTCATTCCTTTTCATCCTTTACGATCATTTTGCTATCATTCCAATTCTTATTTTACAACAGAAATGTCCTAGAAATGTTACAGATTGAAAAATTTATGATTTTCTTTTTGAAATCTTAAAAATCTTTTGAAACACAAAAAGAAGATGCATGTCACCACACACCTTCTCGTCACTTGCTAAAATCACTTTATACCTCTTGCCTGACTTTAAAACCAATGAATTTTTTCTTCTCTGAATTGGGGCGTATCACTCTTTTGATACGGATCGTAGTTATGAAGATTACAGCCGAATTCCTTCAAGGATTGAATTTGATCCTCTGCTGACCATTCAATCAATGAAATTCCATCAAATTCTTCAATATCCCCATTATCCATCACATTTTTAAAATACCATTCAACAATGGTCTGATTTTCTTTATGAAAAAACTGTTTGATATCCCAAGCGATTACACTCCCCCTCATATTCCATTCCTGAAACCAATGCTTTACGGTTTCACGATTGCTATAACATGGTCCCCAGCTTTCTGTATAACTCACGTTCTCTGCAAAAATATCATCCATTCCCAAATCTTTCTTTTCCAGCCACATAGAAAACCATAACCGGATCATCTGTTCTCTCTTGTCCATAATAGAATCCCTCCTATATCAAATTCGTTACAGAACCTCTAAACTCAATCCTTTTTCCCATCTATCAAATCATAACTCATATCCAGAAAATCTAAGATTTTTGCCTCACTTACACTTCCATCTAACAACATGGTGATCCAATACTTCTTATTCATGTGATACCCTGGCAGAAAACCGTAGGTCTGTGTCAGAAGTCCAACCATATCCGGTTCACACTTCACATTGATGATATCTACGGTTCCTTCCTCCTTCAAACCCAGTTTTGATTTTTCAACTCGCAGAATAGCTGCATACCACTTTCCATTTTTATGCCGGAGTATTGCACTCTTAGGAGAACTCTTCCAAAGATATTCCGGAATTGTTCCATATTGTTTTTTTACATATTCAAAAATTTCTTCCCGTTTCAAATATTCCACTCCCCAATGACTCTATTTTATCAATCTCATGATTGTACTTTTCATATTTATCAGCAGGCAGGACGTGTGCCCTGCCTGCTTTCCTATTATAGCATTGTTCCTCTGCTCCTACAATGCAATCCGTTCTTTGATTTTTTCTCATTTTTTAGTAAGCAACCAGTCCATATCCCAAAATGGACTGAGAATTCACCGTATAGTTGTTCTGCTTTACTGCATCTCCGCTGTTTCCCTCAATCGTATGTACCGTAGTTCCATCGCAGCTTTCCACGATTCCTACATGGTCACTGGCTCCGTCATGATCCCAATCAAAAAAGATGATAGTCCCTGGTGTCGGAACACTTCCTCCACTCTGCCATTTCCCCTTTGCCTGAAACCAAGCTACACCATCCGTACAAACAGAAAACTTCGGTACTGCTTCCTTTTGAATGAGCCCTGCCTGATCCGCACACCAGCTGACAAAGCAGGCACACCATTCTTGTCTCTCTGTAAATCCCCACCATGACCAGAACTTCTCTCCGCCTTCATTTCCAAGCTGGCTTTTCGCAATGGTAACAAGCTGTCCGTTTCCAAATAGGCCGGCAAACCAACCTCCACCGGAATAATACCGCATCACATGAGGCACATACTCTGGATCGCCATAACCAGACCAGCCATGGGCGGCTGCCTGTTCCTGGGAAAACTGCAACGCATTGGCTTCACTGTAACCGCCAAATTTTTCCAACGCCCATGAGATATAGCCATTGCCATAATTGTATCCCTGCCAACTGAGTTTCAGCTTGTCCATATCCTGGGGACTTTCACATCCGGCTTCCTGGACGCAATCTGCATAATACTGTATCCCCACCTTGATGGAATAGTCTGCATCCTGAATCGCACCGGGAGTATTGGGATACTGGGTATTATAAGGACACTCACTAGCCTGCATGGGATCGGTTCCCCTGCCTCCGCTTTCCTGCATCATAATGGCTTGGATTGCCGGAACATATTCCGGGATTCCAAATTCACTGGCATACTTTTGAATGGCGGGCGTATGCGCCAACACTTCCGCACTTAACGCCTCACTGCTCTGGGAATTTCCCAAAAAGGCTGCACCGCCAATAATCCCTACAATCAAAATCAGAACAACCAGAACCGCACCACCGCCTGCCATCAGAGCCGCAAATGCAGCTTTCACTGCATGAGCGGCAGCTTCTGCCATGGCTTTCAATCCTCTTCCAGTTGCCTTTGCACTTTGCTTGGCAGTCTGAACCGAGTGCATGGCAGCCCGTTTTGCTTCCCTGGCTGCTTTCATGGATTTCAGTGCTTGCTTTTTCTGTAAGACTGCCTGGGTTTTCACTTTCTGGGAAGAAACCGGAGAGGCTTTCACCACACGGGGCGCTATTTTTACCGTCCGATTTCCAGCTTCCTTAATTGTTTTCTCGGCTTCCGGCTTGACCTTAATGCTTCTTGTGGCTTCTGTTCGCCCTTTCTTTGCCATTGTCTGTCCTGCCTGGGTAAATGTGTTACCTCTTGTATTTTCCTCTCCCAACGAGGGTGTCGCGGCTTCTCTCTGCTTTTGTTTCTGCGCCTTTATCTTCTCATAGGTTTTCACCGCCAGCTTCTTACCGCCACGATAGGCTGCCGAAGCACTTTCTCTTCCCATGCGCTGTTCCACACGCTGGATGCGGTTTCCGGCATATTCTACCGGGGATTCCTCCCCCGTTTCTCTTCCGATCTTATCTGCCATAATGCTGGACTTTTCTTTTGCTTCCAGCATCGCAGAACGCACCAGTTCCTTCGGAAGCCGGGAGGCAGGATTACGGATCTTCGGACTTTGCCCCCGCACTTTTTCTTTGATCTCTTTCAATCACACACCTCCCATCTTTTGTACTTTCTAACGTTCCCTTCCTCGCTTTTTTGATTTCTTCTGCTGGCTCTCCAGCTGTTCCAGTTCCTTTACCGCTTCCTGCACCAGCGGATGATTGGCATAATAGGGAACATAGGACAATAACTCTTTTCCCTTCTCCCCGGTCGCCAATGGATATTCTCCCTCGTTATACAGCGGATCGTCTGCATGGTGGAGGGAAAACTCCAAAGACGGAACCATGTGAGGGAAACGTTTGCAAAATCTCTGGTAATGCCGGAATGCTTCTTTTAAAGATGTACATTCAATACACTCTCCCATTCCATGAAACTCCCCGCATTCAGATGCAAAAAAGGTAATCGTTGTTTCTTCTTTCATAGTTCTCACCTCTCTCTGAAAATTTTCTCTTTATCGAACTGCCGCCTTCTTTTTTTCTTCTTTGCCAAGCTTCAGAGGATGTGATTCCTGTCTCAGTTCCTGCAGGGTATCTTTCAAAGATGTCGGTTTCCTTTGTCTTTCTTCCAGTTTTCCAATCTGCTGTTGCAATCGTTCTGTTTTCTGTTCCAGCCGATGGATGCTCCGCATGGATTGGAATAACACCTTCTGAGTTTGAAAGATCATTCCCTGTTCCGGATTTCGCTCTGTGATTTTTGCGGTATCTTTTCCGTTCATTTCCAAAAATGCGTTTTTCAGATGCCCTTTGGCAACTTGCAGTTCTTCCGCCATGCTCCCCAGACGGTCAATCTTCTTCTGATCCATCGACAGCATCACCGTATGCAGAGACGATTGGATTTTTTGCAAGCCTTGAGTAAGGTGCATTCCCTTTACCGCACAGGCAAGGGCATCTTTCCCCTTTTCTTTAAAATCAACTACTGCCTGTTCTGCCCGTTCCACAAACTTTCGTTTCCATTCTCCCACCTGAAAACGAAGTGTTTTCACCTGATGTTCTGCTTTCTGGATTGTATTCACCGCAAAGAGTTTGACCTTACTTTCCTGCATCACACCCAGTTGCTTCTTCACCTCTCCCAATTCTTTTAAGACGGTTCCCAGTTGCATTTCCATGGAATCAATATAGTCTGCCATACGGAGCACATCCCCTTTTTCCTGATTCATGCCCTGTTGTTCCAACAGCTCCAGCAATACCCGGATACTGCCCTGCTCCCGAAGCGGTTCTCTCGTTTCCTGGATTTCCACTGTTTGTCCTTCTTCCATTTACATTCCCTCCTTCCCAAAAGGATGCTGCCAAAGAAATTCCAACAGCACCCTAAAAAATATCTTTTCGACTAACACTCTCCCGGTTTCGTTGTCATCAAGCGGTACAGCTTCGTATTCTTCGGAAAGCTGTTCTCAAATGGCACCAGATTTCCGGAACACCGGATCAGTCCCTTTCCTGCGCCTACATTTGTGATATAGGATAACTGGTTCTCGGAAATATTCAAAAGGGAAGCCAGTTCATCCCGGTCTGTGGTCGCCTGGTTTAAAAGGATCAAAAATTCACTGTTTGCCAGCATCAGTCTTGCAGTATCCGATTTCAAAAGTTCCTCCACGTTCTGCGTTAAACCTGTCACAAATCCCTGGTATTTACGAATCCTCTTGTAGAGGCGGTAGAAAAAGTCAGCACTGTACTGATACCGGAACAAGAGATAAAACTCATCGGCAAAGATCCAGGTAGTTTTTCCTTTCTTCCAGTTCTGGATTACCCGGTTGAAAATACTGTCCAAGGTAACCAGCATACCAAGAGGCATGAGCTGCTCTCCCAGTTCCCGGATATCATAGGCAATGATACGGTTCTTCG
>OBIA01001091.1_pt1 | contig 14304 bp, 12 predicted proteins | sample 1519911 | NCBI WGS metagenome assembly OBIA01 (sample SAMN04209236, study PRJEB22552) | human gut metagenome | biome: gut; material: feces | host: Homo sapiens | place: USA: Oklahoma | reverse complement strand
AAGATAGAGATTGATAAGGAAAAGTAGCATTAGAAACAGGTATGTAAGATGAAAAAAATATTAGTAGTTGATGATGAAAAACCAATTTCAGATATTATCAAATTTAACATGGCAAAAGAAGGCTATGAGGTATTGACAGCCTTTGATGGTCGGGAAGCTTTAGAGGTCTTTGCAGCTGAAAATCCGGATATTATTATTCTTGATTTGATGTTGCCAGAGATTGATGGTTTGGAAGTGGCGCGTACGATTCGTAAGACTAGCAATGTGCCGATCATTGTCCTATCTGCTAAGGATACGGAATTTGATAAGGTCATCGGGCTTGAAATCGGGGCAGATGACTATGTCACCAAACCCTTCTCAAATCGGGAATTGCAAGCGCGTGTGAAAGCCCTGTTGCGTCGTTCTGAGTTTGCGGCTGATCCTCAGCTTGAAAATGAGGCCGATACGGAAATTGTCATTGGTGATCTTCACATTCTTCCAGATGCCTTCTTGGTTCAAAAAGGCAACAAAGAATTGGACTTGACCCATCGCGAATTTGAATTGCTCTATCACCTTGCGACCCATGTCGGTCAAGTGATGACCCGTGAACACCTTCTTGAGACGGTGTGGGGCTATGATTACTTTGGTGATGTTCGGACAGTGGACGTGACAGTTCGTCGTTTGCGTGAAAAAATCGAGGACACACCGGGACGTCCAGAATATATCTTGACCCGCCGTGGTGTCGGATATTATATGAGAAACAATGATTGATCAACTAAAACAATTTGTAATGTCGTCGAACTTTGTCTTTGTTCTGATTACGGTTGGGTTTATCATTGTGGTAGCCTTGCTTTTGCTAGAAAACCGTAGGGACAATATCAAGCTCAGACAATTAAACGCCAAAATTAAGGATCTGATTGCAGGGGACTATTCCGAAGTGGTCGACATGCAAGGAAGTCCAGAACTGACGGATATGACCAATAGTATCAATGATCTGTCGGAGGTTATTCGCCTGACGCATGAAAACTTGGAACAAGAAACCAAGCGTTTGACCAGTATCCTTTCTTATATGACAGATGGGGTGCTTGCGACCAACAGACGCGGTCAGATCATCATGGTCAATGAAATGGCAGCCAAGCAATTGAATGTTAATCCAGATGAGGTGCTCAATACCAGTATTCTAGATTTGCTTTCACTTGGAGATGACTATGATCTACGAAGCTTGATTACAGAAGTACCAGAGTTGACCATTGATTCCCAAGATGAAAATGGGGAATACTTAAGTCTTCGTGTGCGCTTTGCTTTGATTCGTCGCGAGTCAGGTTTTATCTCTGGTCTGGTAGCTGTTTTGCACGATACGACAGAGCAGGACAAGGAAGAGCGGGAGCGTCGCCTCTTTGTCTCCAATGTGAGTCATGAATTACGGACTCCTTTGACCAGTGTGAAATCCTATCTGGAAGCCCTTGACGATGGTGCTTTGTCAGAGCCAGTAGCACCAGATTTTGTCAAGGTTTCACTCAATGAAACCAACCGCATGATGCGCATGGTCACAGATCTATTGAGCTTGTCACGAATCGATAATGAAACCAGTCAGTTGGACATCGAGTTGACCAACTTTACGGCCTTTATCACCTTTATTTTAAACCGGTTTGATAAGATCAAGAGTCAATCGCAAGAAGATACTAAGAAGTATGAACTGATCCGGGAATACCCGATCACCCCGATCTGGGTTGAAATTGATACGGATAAAATGACCCAGGTGATCGACAATATCTTGAACAATGCCATCAAGTACTCTCCTGATGGTGGAAAAATCAAGGTAGGGATGAGAACAACAGATGCCCAGTTGATTATTTCCATCTCAGATGAGGGCTTGGGGATTCCCAAGAAAGACTTGCCACGTATTTTTGATCGCTTTTACCGAGTGGATAAGGCACGTAGCCGGGCCCAAGGTGGGACTGGTCTAGGCTTAGCCATTGCTAAGGAGATCGTTAAGCAACACAAAGGCTTTATTTGGGCCAAGAGTGAATATGGCAAGGGATCTACTTTTACCATTGTCTTGCCGTACGACAAAGATGCTATTAAAGACGACTGGGATACAGAAGAGGAAGAATAAGGAGTCAATGACAGAAAAGGGATTTAAGTATAGTATTTTAGCTTCAGGTTCTAGTGGGAATTCTTTCTACCTTGAGACACCAAAGAAAAAACTGCTTATTGATGCAGGGCTATCAGGGAAAAAGATTACGGGACTATTGGCTGAAATTGATCGCAAACCAGAAGACTTAGATGCCATTTTGATTACGCACGAACACTCAGATCATATTCATGGTGTGGGTGTTTTAGCGCGGAAATATGGCATGGATCTATATGCTAATGAAGCAACTTGGAAGGCTATGGAAGGTACCAAGTATCTAGGAAAAGTCGATGATGCTCAAAAGCATATCTTTGAAATGGGGAAGACCAAGACATTTGGCGATATCGATATCGAAAGTTTTGGGGTCAGTCACGACGCTGCTGCCCCTCAATTCTATCGCTTTATGAAGGATGGCAAGAGCTTCGTCATGCTAACGGATACGGGCTATGTGAGTGATCGCTTGGCAGGCATCGTCGCGGATGCGGATGGCTATCTGATTGAGTCCAACCACGATGTAGAGATCCTTCGAGCAGGTTCTTACGCTTGGCGCTTGAAGCAACGGATCTTGTCTGATTTAGGCCACCTTTCTAACGAAGATGGTGCGGATGCCATGGTCCGAACCTTGGGAAATCGCACCAAGAAGATTTATCTGGGGCATTTGTCAAAAGAGAACAATATCAAAGAATTGGCCCATATGACCATGGAGAATCAACTGGCTCGAGCAGATCTAGCTGTTGGCCATGATTTTGAGGTGTTAGATACCTCACCAGATACCGCGACTCCATTGACGAAGATATAAGATGGAAAACCACCCGTGGGTGGTTTTTTATATGCCTATTTTAGGAAATCTACATCTAGTAATGAATTTGCTCTTTAGCCAAAATTCGTGTATGATAGGAGTACTTTATCTCAAGAATAAATTGACGGAGAAATGTTAATTGTGAAAACATATATCGGTTATTTGGATTCGAAATGGATTTATTTTGATGAAGAAAACGAAGTATTTCAATATAATGATCTAAAAAATACTTCCAATTGGATAATGGTTGCTGCTCCACTTACAGTCTTTCTTTTAAAAGGAATTGCAAGTGTTTTAAATTCAGCCTTTGGGACGTTATTATATACGATTAATATAAGTATTGCAATGATTGGAACTCTGATAGTTTTCGGAATGCTGATGATAGCGAAGTTGAGAAAAAAAGATCAGAGAACGGGTTGGAAAACGGTTGTTTTGAAGGAAAAAGAGCGCAAAACACTCAGAGCAAAGGTGCTTGCAATTTTTATTATGAAGATTCTTTTTGCTTTTTTAGGGATTTTTTTCTTGGTTACTTATATTAGAGAAACTGATTTTTTGTGTCTGATGATCTACCTTCTTGCTTTTGCTTGTGTGATGTATTTTCATCAGGAAATTAAGACCAAAAAGATTATTAAAATATTGAAGCGTCAAATGGGATCATCCGGGCAATAATTCCATCGAAATATGTTTTACTGCAATAGAATGAGAGTATTGCATCTTTGCTAAGCGATTTAATGGTAGATAATATGGGTCAAGAAATTTTGGGTGGTCAATGATTTATAAAATCCTTTGATTAATTGACATGTAAAAAATAGTATGAAATCAATCTGAATGGTAGTTAGATCATGCTCAAGCACAGAAAAGGAGAAATAGAAATGAAAAAGATAATAAGATCAAAATTAGTCAGAGTTTTATTTCTTATAATTGCTATCACAGGAGGTGTTCTTGCATATAGCGCTTATCGTAAGCATGAACTAACCCAGTTTGTCATGTGGAGCCCGAGAGCAAAAATGATGGATTATGAATTTATTGCTAATCATAAAGCGGTAGCAATTAGCTGGGATAACGAAGCTGAATTAAGGGAAGCGGAAGAAGCTAAGAAATATGATCCTCGTATTGACATCAGAAACGATAGAATTGAAATAAATGGTGAACGTTTTATTATTCGGCAGAGTTACAAATTGAAGGCGGCAGCATATAAGTACTGGTTACTTGAAGAGGATAGAGTTCCTTATTTAAAGAGTAATGTTCCTGAAAAAGGAGAATACTGGTTATTAGATGTTTACGATACAAAAGACAATACGATTAAACAAAAAACTTATGATGTGTTTAAGATGGTGAGGGAATATAATAGAAATTATGTTCCAATCAGTGTCGATAATTCGTCAAAATTACTACAATATGAAGAAGGAAAAACTTATTTGCCTATAAAGATGGCAGTGAATAATAAATCAAACTCAAAAACTTTTATTGGTATCATAGATATAGAAACGGGGAAAATTATTTCTAAAACATCATCTGGAAAAACAGGTGAGGAATTTTATGATGTATATCAAAATAAAGAAGGTTTTGAGGATATACTCGATCAAAACGATAAACTTTCAAACAAACATTTTAATTTTGTATGGTCAGCGTTTTGGTTTACTAAAAAAGTTCAAGCAGATTCTTTAGCAAGCAAGTATCCAAAAGTATATGATATATTGAGTAAAGGTTCGCTATCTGAATTGTATTTCCTTGGAAAAGAAGATGTTCGCTTAAAAATCTCTTTTTTGAAATTAGTTGTTCCAAAAGATACCAATATCTTTAAGAACCTAACTATTCCTGCAACTAGTTCGAAAGATGGAAAAGAACATATCGTTCAAAGTGAAGAAGAGTTTTTAGAGTATTATCAAGAAAATTTGAAGGAGAAATAAATGTCAACTAAAATGCTACTGTTTTGGTTCTCAACAGCAGTTATATTTTTAGCCTTAGTTTTTGTGAGTGGTACTTATTTTTATCTTTATTTCCGTGATAAAAAGATGGTTCGGCTTGCTACATCATCCATAAAAGGAACAGTTGTGGGCTATAATAGCTTTCGAGGGGGAAATCCTCCGATTGTGGAATACAAGGTAAATGGCGTTGCTTATAAAAAATCCTTTCGTTATTTCTTCATTAGGACGGTTTCAACCCCATGGGGACCTAAACAGGCATCCTACTTTCTCACAAGAGAAGAGATGCTAGCCAATTCGATTACCTTTTATCGAAATTCATTTGTTTCTTTTAATACAGCTCTTCAGACCCAATTTCCACTATGTTCTTCGATGACGGTTTGGTATGATCCTGAAAAACCAAGTAGAGCTTACGTGGAGCGTTATTGCGGTGTGAATCGCTATTATAAATGGGCTGGAATCCTTTATGGGATCTTGCTCCTTCTAGTCTATGCTGTTGTGTTAGTAGCTTTTTCTAAAAAATGAGAAAGGATTAGTAAAAGTTAGTAAGTCAACTATGAAATGGCTTTTAACAAAAAAATCATACAAAGGAGAAGTAAATGCGCCTTGTTTATCTTATGATTGGTTTTGTGTCTTTGGGATTAGGAATTATTGGGATTCCTTTACCGATTTTACCGACGACTCCCTTTTTACTGCTATCGATGGCTTGCTTTGCCAAAAGTTCCAAACGCTTTGAAACTTGGCTCTACCAAACCAAGCTTTATCAGGCCTATGTAGCCGATTACCGAGAAACTAAATCGATTGCCAAAGAACGGAAGAAATGGATCCTTCTTCAGATCTACATTCTAATGGGGATTTCGATCTATCTGGCCCCGATTATTTGGGTGAAGCTTGCTCTAGTTGCTTTGACGATTTTTATCACCTATTATCTCTTAAAAGTGATCCCCAATAAGTCTGAAAATCAAACAGAAGAAAATCCTGATTAAAATTGGAGAATTCAGGCCCTAGAACTAGGAAAAGAAGTGCGTTCGTGCTTCTTTTTTGGTATACTTAAGAGTATGAATTTATTAGAAAGTAGGCTTCCCATGGAGAAATTACAAGCCCTGTTATCGGAACGGTTTCAGATCGTTTTTTCAGATAGCAGTTTATTAGATACAGCTTTTACGCACACCTCTTATGCCAATGAGCACCGCCTCTTAAAAATTTCACATAACGAACGTTTGGAATTTTTAGGAGACGCTGTTCTTCAATTAGTTATTTCCGAATATTTGTATAAGGAACACCCCAACAGACCTGAGGGAGATTTGTCTAAATTCCGTTCTATGATTGTTCGTGAAGAAAGTCTGGCTGGTTTTTCTCGGGATTGCCAATTTGATCGTTATATCAAACTAGGCAAGGGCGAAGAAAAATCTGGTGGTCGGGACCGCGATACGATTCTTGGCGATTTATTTGAAGCCTTTTTAGGTGCTCTTTTACTAGATCAAGGAGTTGAAGCAGTCAAACGCTTCATCTATCAGGTCATGATTCCAAAGGTTGAAACGGGTCAATTTTCTCAAGTCATTGACTACAAGACCCGCCTGCAAGAACTGTTACAGGTTCACGGAGATGTGGAGATCCAATACCAAGTGGTTAGCGAGTCCGGTCCTGCTCATGCCAAAGAGTTTGAAGTAGAAGTGTTCGTGAACGGTCAAACGATGGGACATGGTCATGGTCGTTCCAAGAAATTAGCGGAGCAGGAAGCGGCCCGCAATGCAGTTGAAACGAGGAATGATTCCCCATGTATCTAAAAGAGATTGAAATCCAAGGCTTTAAATCCTTTGCGGATAAGACAAAAGTCGTATTTGACAAAGGGGTCACTGCCGTTGTAGGGCCTAATGGATCTGGAAAATCAAATATCACAGAGAGCTTGCGCTGGGCTCTGGGAGAATCTAGTGTCAAGAGTCTACGTGGGGGCAAAATGCCCGATGTCATCTTTGCAGGGACAGAATCGCGAAAACCGCTGAATTATGCCTGTGTCACAGTTGTCTTAGATAACCAGGATGGTTTTATCCAGCAGGCAGGTAAAGAAATTCGTGTCGAACGGCATATTTATCGTTCAGGAGACAGCGAGTACAAGATCGACGGCAAGAAAGTACGTCTCAGAGATGTGCATGATTTGTTCATGGATACGGGATTGGGACGTGATTCCTTCTCTATTATCTCCCAAGGACGGGTAGAGGAGATCTTTAACTCCAAACCGGAAGAACGCCGGGCAATCTTTGAAGAAGCTGCCGGTGTCTTGAAATTTAAGACACGACGCAAGGAAACCGAGACCAAGCTCAATCAAACCCAGGAAAATTTGGACCGTCTGGAGGACATCCTCTATGAATTAGAAGGACAGATCCAACCTCTTGAAAAGCAAGCGACTGTCGCTCGCCGTTTCTTGGAATTAGACCAAGAACGGCAGGATCTCTTGCTGGATGTTTTAGTTGCTCAAGTCGATCTGACAAAAGAGCTCTACGAAAAAGCTGATCAAGAAGAAAAGGCTATTCAAGAACAGTTGGCTTCTTATTACCAACGTCGTCAGGTCTTAGAAGAAGAGAATGTACGCATCAAGAAAGCCCGTCATCAGTTGGATGAGAGCTTAGCTGAGGACCAGGCCAGCTTGCTTGAGGTCACTCGTTTGATCAGTGATTTAGAAAAGCAAATCGAAGTAGCTAAGTTGCAATCGAGTCAAGTAGCCCATAGTCGCAGGGAAAATCTTGAGCGGCTGGATGCTGTTTTGGCCCGTCTGGAAGAAGCGAAACAAGAGCTGGCTCAAAAACAAGAGACGCTAACTGTGCTTCAACAAAGACTGACAGATAACCGGCAGCAACAAGAAGAGTTGGAAAAAGAATTAGCCAACTACGAAGAAGATCCGGAACAAGTCATTGAGCATCTACGCGAGCAGTATGTCGCGCTCTTGCAGACGGAGGCTGAAAAATCGAATGAGCGGACAGCTATTGAGAGCCGGATCCAAGCACTATTGCAAGAATCAAGCCATCGTCAAGAGGATTTGACCAAGGCACAAACAAACTTTGAAACTGCCAAGGAAAAAGAAGTCCGACAATTGGAAGAGTTGGATCAGGCACAAGCGACGGTCAAAGGTTTACTAGTAGAATATCAAGAGCAATTGGTAAAAGTGGAGCAGGCCAAAGCTGCTTACCAAGAGGCTCAAGAGGCCATGTTTGACTTGATGGATGAGAGCAAAAACAAACGGGCGCGGATCAATAGCTTGGAAGCCATTCAGAAGAACCATAGTAACTTCTATGCAGGCGTCAAGAGCGTTTTGCAAGAAGCAGAACGGTTAGGAGGCATCTGTGGGGCTGTTAGTGAGAATTTGAGTTTCTCAAAAGACTACCAGACGGCGCTTGAAATTGCTCTGGGAGCTAGTAGCCAACAGATCATTGTCGAGGATGAAAAGGCCGCAACTCGAGCAATTGATTTCTTGAAACGCAATCGCTTGGGACGGGCAACTTTCCTTCCGCTAACGACGATCAAAGCCCGTCAACTATCCGCACGGAATTTGGAATTGATTCAAGCCAGTGGAGGATTTTTAGGAATTGCGAGTGACTTAGTGACCTATGAGAATCGGTTTGAACAGATTTTCCAAAACTTGCTTGGAGTAACGGCCATCTTTGACACGACGGAGCATGCGCGTGAGGCAGCTCGTAAAGTCAACTATCAAGTCCGGATGGTGACCTTGGATGGGACCGAATTGCGGACCGGAGGATCGTACGCCGGTGGTGCCAATCGTTCCCAAAATACAGTCTTTGTCAAACCAGAATTGGATAGTTTGAAGCAGGAAATGCAAGCTCTGGATGCTCGTTTGAGAGAAGCAGAGCAGGAGGTCGAGACCAAGGACAATCTGCTCAAGCAGGCGCAAGAATACCTGTCTTCCATTCAAAGCCAAGGTGAGCAAGCGCGTCTGGAGCAACAGCGAGCCCAATTGGCCTACCAACAAAGCCAAGAGCAGCTGAAAGAAATTCAGGAACTGTTAGAAGCTTTGAAGTCAGAATTGGCAACAGATGCGACCCAGTCTCTCCAAGAAGAGCTGGAGTCCCTTACTGAGCAATTGACAGAAATTGAGCTTCAAAAAGAAAACTTAAATCGCGATATTGAAACCATGAAGTCCGATAAAGATGTTCTGCAACAAAAAGTACAAAACTTGCAAGAGCAATTGGCAGAATTGCGACTTCAACAGACGGAATATAAGAGCCAACAAAGCTACGAACAAACAGATGCTCGTCGCTTGGAAGAAACGATCTCCCAGTTGGAAGTAGAAGAGCATCAGTTGCAATTGCTGATTGAACAAGGCGAGGCTCAAGTTCAGACAGTGGATGTGGAGCAGCTAGCCAATCAATTGGCACAGGCCCAAGCTAAGAAAACGGACTTGGAACAAGGAGTTATTCGGAAACGCTTTGAGCGGGATGATTTGGAAGGCCAGGCCGAAGATGTTGCAGAACAGATGGAACAAGCTCGCAAGAAAAACGAAGAGTGGATTCGTCAACAAGCCAAGGCTGAAGCGACGCGTGAAAAGCACGCGGATCGTTTGAACAAGCTTTTAACGCAAATTACCGATGAATTCATGCAAAGCTTTGACCAAGCCAAAGAGCAGGCCAAACCTGTTGAAAATCTTGCGGCAGCTGAAAACCAGCTCAAGAGCATCGAAAAAGATATTAAGGCACTTGGTCCAGTCAATGTGGATGCGATCGGGCAGTATGACGAGGTGAAGGGACGCTTTGATTTCCTTTCGAGCCAGCGTGAGGATGTCTTAGCTGCGAAAAATATGCTTCTGTCTACCATTAACGACATGAATGACGAAGTTAAGGAACGCTTTAAATCAACTTTTGAAGCCATTCGTGAATCCTTTAAAGTCACTTTCCGTCAAATGTTTGGTGGGGGGGCTGCTGATTTGATTCTGACAGAGCCAGATCTTCTGACAGCTGGTGTTGAGATTTCTGTGCAGCCACCTGGTAAAAAGATCCAATCCTTAAACCTCATGAGTGGTGGAGAAAAGGCCTTGTCTGCCTTGGCTCTCTTGTTCTCGATTATTCGTGTCAAGACTATTCCATTTGTCATTTTGGATGAGGTAGAGGCAGCCCTAGATGAGGCCAATGTTAAGCGCTTTGGGGATTATTTGAACCGCTTTGATAAGGAAAGCCAGTTTATTGTCGTGACGCACCGGAAGGGAACTATGTCGGCTGCAGATTCCATCTATGGTGTGACCATGCAAGAATCAGGGGTTTCTAAAATCGTCTCAGTAAAATTGAAAGACTTAGAAAATGAAGAATAATGAAATTAAATTGATCGCTACGGATATGGATGGAACTTTTTTAAATGACCAACATCAGTATGATCAAGACCTTTTACGCAAGGTATTAGCAAGTTGCAAAGAAAAAGGCATCTATTTTGCTGCTGCGAGTGGCCGTGCCCTCCTTTCTCTCAAATCCCTCTTTAAAGGATTTGAGGACCAGATGATTTTCATTGCTGAAAATGGTAGTGTGGTAGAATTTCATGGAGAAGATCTCTACGAAGCGACCATGTCCAAAGACTTTTATTTGGGTGTTTTTGAGGCTTTGAAATCCTCACATTATGCAGACCCGAATAAGCTTCTTTTGACTGGGAAAAAAGGGAGCTATGTCTTAGAAACAGTAGATCCCGACTATCTGGCCTTGAGTCAGCACTACAATGAAAACATTCAAAAAGTGAAAAGCCTAGCAGATATTCAGGATGAAATTTTCAAATTGACCACCAACTTTGATGCAGCTCTTGTACTTGAAGGTGAACAATGGGTCACTGAGAATATCCCCGGTGTCAAAGCGATGACGACAGGTTTTGAATCGATTGACATTGTCCTCGATTATGTCGATAAGGGAGTGGCCATCACTGCCTTAGCGGATAAACTAGGGATCTCGATGGATCAGGTGATGGCTTTCGGGGATAACTTAAATGACCTCCATATGATGCAAGTCGTGGGCCATCCTGTAGCGCCAGAAAATGCACGTCCTGAAATCTTAGCGATTGCGGAAACAGTCATCGGCCACCATGCGACGGGTTCTGTCCTACGCTACATGGAGGAAATTGTATGAGTAAGATTTCCTTGATTGCGCTGGATTTAGATGGGACCCTTCTCAATTCAGAAAAAAAGATCTCCCCTCGCAATAGAGCAGCCCTCGCTGCTGCACAGGCCCAAGGTGTCAAGGTGGTTCTAACCACTGGTCGCCCCTTGAAAGCCATGGATTTTCTTTTGGAAGAATTGGGAACAGCAGGCCTCAAAGAAGAGTATACGATTACCTTCAATGGTGGCTTGGTGCAGCGAAATAATGGAGAGATTCTCTCAAAAGTTGTCTTGGCACCAGAAGATGTTGCAACCATTCATGATGAAACAGCCCGTCTAGGCCTTCCGCTGGATGCTATCAGTGAGGGAACAGTTTATGAGATTCATGCAGATCGAAAGTCTCTCTATTCCCTTTACAATCCCTATCTGAACTTTATTGAGACAGATTTTAAAGACCTGCCATCCACGATTTCCTACAACAAGTGTGTGACAGCCGTTGATCAAGACTTTTTAGATGCAGCGATCAAGGAGATCAAGCCGGAGTTATTTCAAGACTATGAAATCTTTAAATCTCGGGAAATGTTGCTAGAATGGTGCCCTAAAAATGTTCACAAGGCAACAGGTTTAGAGGCACTGGCAGCTATTTTGGGTCTTGAGGCAGATCAAGTCATGGCCTGTGGAGATGAAGCCAATGACCTGTCTATGATCCAGTGGGCTGGACTGGGGGTTGCCATGGGCAATGCGATTCCAGCAGTGAAGGAAGTTGCAGCGCTTGTAGCTCCTGTGACTAATGACCAGGATGCCGTCGCATGGGCAATTGAAAATTATGTGCTAAAGGAGAGTGATTAAATGGGATTATTTGATCGTTTATTTGGAAAAAAAGAAGAAGCTGAAAAAGTGCTTCCGTCTTCTGAAGAAGTGACGGAAAGTACGGAGGTTGAAGAAACTGTCAAAGAGGAGCCTGCGGCTACCTTAAATGACAAGGAAGAGCAAAAAATCTCTGATATGGAGGCTTATTACCAAGAGCTCAAAGCGCGAATTGCAGCCACTCATCAACCTGCTTCAACTGTCGCTCAAGAAGAGCCAGCAGAGGAATCTCATGTTGAAGAAATAGGAACTTCAGAGACTCATGAAGATCAAGCACCAGTAGAGGAGTCTCCAGTTGTCTTTGAACCTGCTCAAACAGAGGCCAGTCCTGAAGAAGTTTCACCACTAGCTGATGAAACGGAGACTGAGCCTCTTGAAGAAGTGAAAATTGAAGCGGAAGAAACTGAAACCGTTGGAGAAGCAGATGAGATTGATGTTGTAGACCTGGAAGAAGAGTCACCGATTGCTTCTCCATCATCTGAAGCTGAGCTAGTAGAAGAGAGCGCGACAGAAGAGGAGTCTCCAGAACTAGTAGAAGCTCAGGGTGAGGTCCCAGAACCTGAAGTATCAGAAGCGATCGCTCAAGTGGAGGAAACTTCAGAAGTGGCAGAAGCCGAATCCAGACTTCCTCAAGGAGAAGCTGCATCAGTCGTTGAGGAAAAGACTGTTGAAGAGGCAGAGCAGCCAATTCCAGACGAGGTTGAGCCTCAGCAAGAAACCATTCAGGAAAAATACGATCGTAGCTTGAAAAAGACACGAACTGGATTTGGAGCACGCCTCAATGCCTTCTTTGCCAATTTCCGTTCAGTCGATGAAGAATTCTTTGAAGAATTGGAAGAACTCTTGATCATGAGTGACGTAGGGGTTCAAGTGGCCTCTAATTTAACCGAAGAGTTGCGCTATGAAGCCCGTTTGGAAAATGCCAAAAAACCAGATGCTCTCAAGCGCGTGATCATCGAAAAATTGGTGGACTTGTATGAAAAGGATGGCCAATTTAATGAAGCCATTCGTTTTCAAGATGGTCTCACGGTCATGCTCTTTGTTGGGGTCAATGGAGTTGGTAAAACCACATCTATCGGGAAGTTAGCCCACCGATATAAACAAAAGGGCAAGAAAGTCATGTTAGTTGCAGCAGATACCTTCCGTGCAGGAGCAGTGGCTCAACTAGCAGAATGGGGACGCCGTGTAGATGTTCCAGTTGTAACAGGTCCTGAAAAATCAGATCCTGCTAGCGTCGTATTTGATGGAATGGAACGCGCGATCGCTGAAAACATCGATGTTCTGATGATTGATACAGCTGGTCGTCTGCAAAACAAGGACAACCTCATGGCCGAGCTTGAAAAAATCGGGCGCATTATCAAGCGTGTGGTACCTGATGCACCGCATGAAACCTTGCTAGCCCTCGATGCATCAACTGGTCAAAATGCCTTGGTGCAAGCGAAAGAATTTTCAAAAATTACGCCTGTGACAGGGATTGTATTGACCAAGATCGATGGAACGGCTCGAGGTGGGGTCGTCCTTGCGATCCGTGAAGAGTTGGACATCCCAGTGAAGTTGATTGGATTCGGAGAAAAGATTGATGACATCGGACCATTCCACTCAGAAAACTTCATGAGAGGCCTCTTGGAAGGCTTGATTTAAGAGTCAAATAGAAAAAGACAAATTGTTGGAAGGACAATTTGTCTTTTTGTTTCCTTGCGCTATCAAAAAAACCACCCGAAGGTGGCTTTCCTTAATTCTTAGGTTCAGGTTTCCAAACCCATTCGGCTCCGTACTCTGCAAGGAGATCATCGGATGCAGTTGGTCCCATGGATCCTGACTTGTACTCATAGAGCGGTGCTCCATCTTCGGCCCATAATTTTTCGATCCGGTCAATCAATTGCCATGAAGCACGGACTTCGTGCCAGTGGCTGTAATTGGTTGAGTCATTGTTCAAAACGTCGAAAATTAATTTTTCATAAGGCTCTGGTGAAGCTCCAGTTGCGGTCGCATCTGTTTCGTAGTCAAAGGAAATTGGTGCGATACTGAATTTTTCTCCGACCTCTTTTCCGTTGATGCTCAATGAGAAACCTTCATTTGGTTGGATATAAATGGTCAAGACATTTGGTTGCAAGCTATGTCCAAAGATGGAGTCGGTTTGCTTGAAGACCACATTGACCATGGTTCCTTTTTGCGTCAAGCGTTTTCCGGTACGGAAGAAGAAAGGCACTCCGCGGAAGCGATCGCTATCAACAAAGAATGCACCAGAAGCATAGGTTTCCGTAGTAGATTCAGGGTCGACATTTGGCTCACTGCGATAAGAGATATCTTTTTTCCCTTCGATCGTACCTGAATGGTATTGACCACGGATAAAGAATTTCTTCAATTCGTCATCTGTTGGATTGTGCAATTGCTCAAAAACTTTAACTTTTTCTGCCCGAATTGCATCCTTGGTAAAGGTAGCTGGTTTATCCATGGCAAGCAATGACAAAAGCTGAAGGGTATGGTTTTGCACCATATCTCGAAGGGCCCCCGAGTGATC
>OBIA01001086.1_pt1 | contig 14369 bp, 14 predicted proteins | sample 1519911 | NCBI WGS metagenome assembly OBIA01 (sample SAMN04209236, study PRJEB22552) | human gut metagenome | biome: gut; material: feces | host: Homo sapiens | place: USA: Oklahoma | reverse complement strand
GCGGTACGCGAGCTGGGTTCAGAACGTCGTGAGACAGTTCGGTCCCTATCCGGCGTGGGCGTAGGATATCTGAGAGGAGCTGTCCTTAGTACGAGAGGACCGGGATGGACGGACCGCTGGTGTACCGGTTAGACTGCCAAGTCTACGGCCGGGTAGCCAAGTCCGGAAGGGATAAACGCTGAAGGCATCTAAGCGTGAAGCCCCCCTCAAGATGAGATGTCCCATTCGAAAGAAGTAAACCCCCTTGAAGACGACGAGGTAGATAGGGCAGGGGTGGAAGTGTGGTAACACACGGAGCTGACTGTTACTAATAGGGTGAGGGCTTGACCAAGAAATGAGAAAGACGGCTGCAAAGCGGCTGCCGGACTCACGCAGAGGTAAAATGATTCCATTAGGATGTAACATGTATGTAGTTTTGAAGGTACAGAACGGAAACGGTAGCCGGTTGGTTATCGTTTTTTTTGTGTGTATGTTTCTATTGCAAAATTTTCTCATTTGTTTACATTTACCTATTGCATTATTTGAAAATATGTAGTAACTTAGTATCTACCACGCTGTAATCACAGAACAAATATTCTGTTTTACAGTTTGGAAATGAAGGGGGAAATCGATAAATGGAAAACACAGTAACTAAGCCTGGATTCCGGAAGAAATTTCTGGGAGATAAGGCCTTTTACAAAATGGTACTTGCAATTGCAATACCCATTATGATACAGAATGGTATCACTAATTTTGTCAGTCTTCTGGACAATATTATGATCGGAAGGATTGGCACAGAGCAGATGTCAGGGGCAGCCATTGTAAATCAGCTCCTTTTTGTATACAATCTTTGTCTGTTTGGAGGCGTGTCCGGTGCTGGAATTTTTACAGCTCAGTATGCGGGTCAGAAGGATCATGAAGGGGTACGCCAGACATTTCGCTACAAATTATGGCTGGTAATTGCGCTCACAATTATAACAATATTGATTTTAATGTGCTCAGGAGAAAACCTGATCGGCATGTATCTGAAAGGCGAAGGAAGTGCAGCAGCACTGGAGGCTACGAGCAGATATGGAATGCAGTATCTGTGGATCATGTTTATTGGATTGCCGCCATTTATGATCAGTCAGGCATACTCCAGTACCCTTCGCGAATGCGGAGAGACTGTTCAGCCTATGAAGGCGGGAGTTACTGCAGTACTTGTGAATCTTGTATTCAACTATCTTCTTATTTATGGTAAATTTGGCTTTCCAGAGCTGGGAGTACAAGGAGCCGCTATTGCGACTGTTCTTTCCCGCTATGTGGAGGCTGCAATTATAATTATCTGGTCACACACTCACACAGAAAAAATGCCTTTTGCCAAAGGTCTTTACAGTACTCTGAAGGTACCAGCTAATTTAACAAAGAAGATTTTGATCAAAGGAACTCCGCTGCTGCTTAATGAGACTCTCTGGGCAGCCGGAATGGCAATTCTTACCCAGTGCTATTCTATTCGGGGATTAAACGTAGTAGCTGCACAGAATATTGCAAATACCATTAATAATGTTTTTAATGTTGTATTCATCGCTTTGGGAGACTCTGTTGCCATTGTAGTGGGACAGCTGTTAGGCGCGGGAAATATGAAGAAGGCCAGAGATACAGATAATAAGATGATTGCATTTTCTGTTATGTGCTGCACTGGAGTGGCATTAGTCATGCTGATTGTCGCACCATTTTTCCCAAAGCTGTATAACACCAATCTGGATGCGCAGGAACTGGCGAAATACTTTATTATGATCATGGCAATTTTTATGCCGCAGAACGCATTCCTGCATGCTTCATATTTTACCTTGCGTTCCGGTGGAAAAACGATCATTACATTTTTATTTGACAGTGTATTTGTGTGGTGTGTTAGTGTACCAATTGCGTATTGCCTCAGTCGCTTCACAGGTTTACACGTGTTGGCTGTTTTTGCCATGGTACAGGTGGGAGATATTTTGAAGTGTATTGTGGGGTTTGTGCTGGTTAAGAAAGGTGTATGGATGCAGAATATTGTTTCCGGAAAATAGGCGTGGAATGCCTGATAATTATTTTTCAAATAGAGTTTTTTGTTAACCGAATGACTTATCAGGAGCGTGTTTGAAAAAGGCTTTTTCAAATGCGTTCTAAGAAAAAATGCTTTTAATTTATTCAAACAGCAGTTCAGAAGCTGCGTAAATAAATTAAAAGCATTTTTATTATCCATGGGTATTTTAAAGAGAAAGCAGTTCCCCTGTCCGTGTCACATTATATCCGGTCTGTCCCTGAAGAATCGTTCGGAAATCTTCAGACCGTACAATTTCAAGAAGAGCAGAGAATCCAGGCTGGGAAAGGGCTTCCGTTTCCATGACCAGATACATAGGAAGTGTCTGAAGCGGAATAAAATCCAGAAGTCCGGACTGGTGTGCTGCGTATTCTTCTCCAAGAGCTGAATCTGCCTTGTGCGTAGCAATAGCTGCGGCAGTGGAAATATCAGATACCAGTTCAGTATGGTAACCAGATATGCTGGCTGGCGAAATTTTTTCTGAGAAAAGAAACTGGTCCAGGTAAATCCGTGGTGTACTTCCTTTTTCCCGATTGGCAATCTTTATGTCTTTACGGGCGAAATCCATCAGACCTGAAAGCTTCAAAGGGTTTCCAGAAGGAACATAAAGCCCTATGGAATACTCATAAAGGCATAAAAGAGAAAGCTGTACACCTGGGACAAGGCTGCGGATATGTTCCAGATCCAGACTTGCACATGCTATGTGAGCCTTTTTGAAATAAAGAGAATACAGGCTGTTGTAGCTGTTCATAAAGGATTGAAGGACTGGGATCCCCTGAGGGTGAATGGACATCTGGCTGATCAGAAGTTCGAGAGCCGGGGAAAACTGTCCGCAAAGGATCAGTCCGCTGGAGTGGAGAAGATAATCCCTCTTCAAAAGGGAACTTTCTGGAGGAAGTTCCGGAATCTGCAGATTTCCGTTAGGGGTACTGGAAGAAACGGCTTTCTGATCTGGCATGTTATTGCCGGAACCGGAACGCTCCAGGTATTGTTTCAGCTGCTGCTCGCTGATGCGAAGCTGTTTTCCTACTTTAGAAGAATATAATTCTCCACGTTTGATCAATTCATAAACCGTGGTCTTCTTAATTTGGAGCTTGTCTGCAATTTCCTGAGCAGTATAAAGTTTATTCATCAATTCCCACCATAACGTTGGTTGCCTTAATGACTGCGTAAGCGTCAGAGCCAACTTCAAGTCCAAGTTCTTCTACAGCTGCACAGGAAATAGTAGCTGTGATAATGTTGCCGCCTCCGATATCAATTGTGACGATGGAGTTAACGGCTCCCTTATTGATATTGATAACTTTTCCCTTTAACTGGTTGCGTGCACTTAATTTCATAGTTAAATCCTCTTTTCATTATTTACTACAAAACTCCTGAAAGACAGCTGTGTATTCATTATGTCTATATGCTGAATGGATGGATATCAGACAGATCGGAACATATGAGCAAGTAGGAGATTAGACAGGAGTATGAACGTGTTCCATAGCTGAGAAGCAGCTGCCTTTTGTATTTATTATTGGTAGTATTTAAATATCATAGCATGTTGGAAAGAAAATAACAAGGAGTGTTTCGTTGGAGAAAAAATGAAAAGTAAAAAAAATTTGTGTGAACTAATAAAAATTGTACAAACAATGCAGGTTCAAATTGACATAGCAAATGAAATTAAGTATAATGAATGAAACTGAATAAAACATAACAAAACACAACAAAATACAACAAGAATGGAAGGCGTGAAATGAAAAAAAGAGTTTTTGCAGCACTTATGGCTGGTGTTATGGGAACTATGATGTTTGGAACTACTTTCGTATCTGCTGAAGCAGAGACACCGGAACTGAAAGGTGAGGTTTACGCATTTATTGCAGCCAGCCTGAATAACGCCATGGAAGAGATTCAGAAGAATTTTAATGAAACTTATCCGGATGTTGAGATTCTTTACAATGCAGACAGTTCAGGAACTTTGCAGACTCAGATTGAGGAAGGCGCCCGCTGCGACATTTTCTTCTCAGCAGCTAGGAAGCAGATGGATGCACTGGTTGACGAGGGGATTGCTGACAAGGATTCTGTAGTGAATCTTCTTGAGAATAAAGTTGTTCTCATTAAACCAAAGGGGGGAGAGACCAAGGTAACCGGATTTGAGAACATTCCAGATGCTGCAAACCTTGCCCTTGCCGGAGAGGATGTTCCGGTTGGACAGTATTCACGCGAGATTTTTGATAATCTTGGAATTACAGATGAAGTAAACAAGATGGAGATCAACGAGGGTAAGAATGTTACAGATGTACTTGCATCTGTAAGTGAGGGCAGTAATGAGGTTGGTATCGTATATGCTACGGATGCGGCTTCTGTGGCAGATTCTGTTGAGGTTATTGCAGAGGCACCGGAGGGAAGCCTTAAAACACCTGTACTTTACCCTGCCGGAATGGTAGAAGATAAAGAAGCAAGTGATGATGATAAAGCAGCAGCAGAAGCATTTCTTGAGTACCTTCAGTCTGATGAAGCTCTTGAAGTATTTGAGAAATATGGATTTGCAGCTTATGTAAATGGCGAGAAAACGGATGACATGGCAGCCGCTGAAGAGACCGCAGAGCCGACAGAGGAAGCATCTGAAGACACTGCAGAATAAAGGATAATAATATGGTAGAATTTCTCAGTGAAATAAACTGGAGTCCTTTGTGGATTTCTTTGAAAACCGGTGTGGCAGCAACTATATTTGCTTTTTTTCTGGGTGTATTCTGTGCAAGGAAGATCATGAAACTGAAACCGGGAGCAAGGGCAGTGCTGGATGGGATTCTGACAATGCCTCTTGTTCTGCCTCCTACAGTAGCTGGATTCTGCCTGCTTTTGCTTTTTAGCCTGAAAAGGCCTTTTGGAAGTTTTCTGCTGGACAATTTTGATATTAAAGTAGTTCAGACATGGACCGGATGTGTGATCGCAGCTTCTGTGATCGCGTTTCCACTGATGTATCGAAATGCCAGGGCGGCCTTTGAGCAGGTGGATGTGAATCTGATCTATGCAGGAAGAACTCTGGGAATGAGTGAAAGCCGGATATTCTGGAAGGTAATTATACCTGCAGCAGGACCTGGAATTGCTTCCGGTACTGTACTGGCTTTTGCCCGTGCCATTGGAGAATATGGAGCAACCTCCATGCTTGCCGGCAATATCCTTGGAAAGACAAGGACGGTTTCTGTTGCAATTGCATCGGAGACTGCAGTTGGAAATTATGATATGGCAGGTTTCTGGGTCGTAGTGATCATATTGATCTCATTTCTGGTGGTTGCAGCAATTAATATTGCTTCCGGCAGAGGAATGCAGACCAGAAGGTGGATATAATGGCGATTGAACTTGATATTCAGAAAAATTTTAAAGGTTTTTCCCTGGATGTAAGACTGAAGGGGCAGGATGGACCTATAGGGATCCTGGGCGCTTCCGGAAGCGGAAAGAGTATGACTCTTCGCAGTATTGCCGGAATTGAAACTCCGGATTCCGGAAGAATCATTATTAACGGGAAGACTGTTTTTGATTCTGAGGAAAAAATTAATTTAAAGCCTCAGGAGAGAAGAGTTGGATACCTGTTTCAGAATTATGCCCTTTTCCCAACTATGACTGTGGAAAAGAATATTGCCTGCGGGTATCGAGGGGAAAAAAGCAAGCTTTCACAGAAGGTTGCAGATTACATAAAAAGATATCATTTGGAGGGACTGGAAAAGCATTTTCCGTCGCAGCTTTCTGGCGGTCAGCAGCAGCGGGTGGCTCTTGCGCGTATGATGATCGGAGAGCCGGAGGTGATTCTTCTGGATGAACCTTTTTCTGCGCTGGATGGGTATCTGAAGGATATTTTGCAGCGTGATATGCAGAATTTTTTGAAAGATTACAAAGGCGATATGATTATGGTAACTCACAGTAGGGATGAGGCCTATAAGTTCTGCAGTCAGCTGACCCTGTTGAATAATGGAAAAGATATTCTTACTGGTGAGACCAGGGATATTTTCGAAAATCCTCAGTATCTGGAGGCTGCAAGGCTGACTGGATGTAAGAATTTTTCTGCAGTGCAGAAGATGGGCAGCCATGAGGTTTATGCATTGGATTGGGAGCTTATGCTTCGTTCAGAACAGGAAGTGACAGAGGATATTACCCATGTTGGAATCCGGGGACATTGGATGAGGCCGGCAACTAAGGCTGGTGAGAATACCATGGAAGTGCAGGTTGAGGAGTATATTGAAAATACTTTTGAGCATCAGTATCTGTTTCGTAATAAAGGGGCTGCAGAAAGCGGCACTTTGTGGTGGATGTGCCAGAAAAAGAATTTCCAGGAAACTGCAAAGGACAATATCCCAAAGTATCTGTATTTTCCACCAGAGCATGTGATGTTGTTGAAGAAATAAAACAAGGTGGTTCTGAATGAATAATAAAGGAATATGAGACAGCATGGAATGGTTTGCTGTTTCATATTCCTTATTTTGTATTGCGAAGTCTGCAGAAGACGGATAGTAGAAGAATGTCTTTATTTCAGATATGTTTTAGAACTTTTTTTAAACAAGCTCTGATGCTGCGATAAAAAAACGCCGGAAACCTTGAATTACAAGATTTCTGACGCTTAAGAGCAGGGGATGAGAGAATCGAACTACAGACTAAACTTCGATAAACGTTGAAAATAAAGGATTCTCGGATTATCTAGTTGACTAGGTTGACTAATAATTGACTAGATTCAAATAGAAAGGAGATTCAGCGTTGTTTCCAAAGTAACATAATAAAATGAAATTTTATTAATTATGGGAGAACGCTATAATGAAACAATTAGAAGAAATTTTTCAAAATTGGAGTTATACTTTGGAAGATTCCCCGGTGATACTTGCAACATGGAAAGCCATCGAAACAGAACTTGAATTGCTACAGAATGACAAGATGCAAGATTTGATTTTTGCATATGCTACGGCGGTGCAAAAAGAAGCTTTTTGTGCTGGGTATAAAAAAGGTATGCGGTTAATGATGGAGATTCTCGAGGATTGAAGATTTTAAAAGTTAAGATTTAAAAACTTTATACCTTCAGTATAGTAGTAATTGAAGAGAAATCCAGCACTTAAGAGAATATATTGACCGTTTACAAGTACTTCTTACAGAACACGGAATAGCTATTCCTGATGAATACTAATTAAATGCTGCACTCTGCTCCGGAAAGATATGCACTATTTTTCCGGAAAAGGGTGCTCTGAATCTTTGGAAAGCATGCACTATTGCATTGGAATACGCACAGGGCGGGTAAACAGGTTCACCATGTTCACCCATCGTCACTCCACCTTTACAGTACCCTCTCTTCATCATTAAACACAATCTACAATCGTCAATGTCAGAAAATCTCATTATTTATCCTTCTTATATCCAAATATAATTTATTACTTTTAGCATATACTTCATTACCTTAATACAATAATTCATTCAATTCATTTTCTACTACTGCACCTAAAAATTCATCAATATCATAAACTACCTTATCAATATTTAATATTCTAACTCCATCTGGAAATTCCGCATTTTTAAATGGTACATACCACCTCGTAGTCTGTAATGTAAAATCCTTTGCCTTAGCTATCTCACCAATGAAAGGGTCACAATTATTACCACACCACTCCATATCACATACTGCTTCATCATCATACATCATAATTAATAAATTCTTAGCACCTGATGAAAGCTCATTAGGAGAAATTAGTTCACCATTAGGTAAAACCATGTTTACATAGTTAATAACTTCTTTTACATCGGAGCATTCCTTAACTACCCTTTTTCCGAAATCTGTTTCAATACAATGTTTGTCTATAAATTCATTAAAGTACAAATCAGGGTTTAATACTTGTACTGGGAAATCTTTGTCACCAATCCATAAGTTTAACATACATCTACCTCCTTAACAAAGTCATAAAACTTTTTAATATTGCTCGGGTTTCTTAAAAACATTGGAATAGCATTCTTATCTTTCTTGTACATACCATTAGACTCATCTTCCAATAACTCTGTATAATATCTTTCCCAACTAAAATATACAGAACTCTCAGCAAAATTATATGTTTCTACCAATTTAGTCTTATCAACCTTTATTATTCCTGAAGCTAATATTATATACTCAAAAGATTCCGGTAATAATATTCGTATTTTTCTCCCAACTTTACCCCTTAATTTGAAATCTACTATATCTAATACTCCTTCAATGTTAGAACCAAAAGCTGCCCCATCAGCTATTATTACAAGAGTTTTAAAATCATCTGGGATATCTGATAAAGTTTTTACTATCTTATCTTTACTCTTTGCAGAAATACATACAACACCTTTATCTTTTAATGTATCCTTGTAAAACCTATACCCTACTTTTTCATCTTCTGTTATTATATAATCCGGTTTAATGGGTGACTCTTGAGTAAGAGTGTAGACTCTATTAGCCGTATACTCTGTTAAATTTACACTACCAAGTTTATTACTTAACTCAAAAATCTCCTGCACACTATATGGTAATGAACCAAAGTTCCTTCTAGACATCAGTATAAAATACCCATATGCTTCTTTTATTGCTCCAGCAAATTTAACACCTTTTTCTTCTCTTAATATTTCATTACATACATCTTCATCTAACACGTATATAATTTTGTTTAGAATACCATTCTCTTTATTTTCTTTCTCAGTGTCAAGTAATTTATACATAGAAAGTAAATTATCTACTGCTACTACATCAGCATCACACTCTACTCTTACTTTCGACCTCATTTTACTTAGTTTTAACAAAGACACAAACCTAGTCTTTCCACTACCAGAATCTCCTACAATAACAGTAATCTTCCGTCTTATACTAAAATCATATACTACACTTTTAGATTTTACATAAATTCTATATTCTCCAGTCATACATCTTATCCTCTCAATTACCACATACTTTCTCTTGTCTTGCCACTTAGCACATACTTATTCACACTAAATAATATATTTTATATTATTAGAGTTTAACATAAATCTTATAATGAGTAAATATATTTAGGTAAAAGAAAAGGTGACAGTTTAAGCTGTCACCTTTTCAGTACCACTAATGACTATCCTTCGTAGTTATTAGCATCCCAAGATACTACCAGCACATTGCCCCTCGGAGCTTTTCCTTCATAACCTGCATCCAAATGGTAAATCTTACCATTATACCATACTCTTGCCACAACATGACCAGGTGCACTAGAAGCCAAAGCCTTCGGAGTTACAACATCTGACCTGAGATCAAGTCTAGTAGCCATATCAGCAAGTACGTTTGCAGAAGCATTACAGTTACCTTTTCCATTTACATGAAAGGCTGACATAGGACTTGGGTCATAATCATAGTTATCAAGGATGTACTGACCTAACAGAGTTATCTTCTGAATTGGATTAAGATCTTTCCAATTAGAGTTAGCTGCTTCTATGTTCTTAAGTACACCGTTAAACCAACTCTCATATACTGCCCAGTTCTGGTCATCAGATGTTACTTCCACATCCCAAGATTTCTTAAATTCACCTGCTAAGTAAATACTTATAGTACAAGATCCTTTTTTTCTCGCATAAAATCCATAATTGTATTTCCCACTAGTGACAATTACTCCACAATACTGTAAAATACTATTATCACTACTTACTACACTTACTTTTTCGAAAGGGGCATTCGTAGTTATGTCAAAATCTATAAGGTCTCCACCTTCAAATACCTTAGTATATTTTAAATCTGTTGAAACCTTAAATGTGTAAGTTGGGTCTGTCTTGTCCTGTTCAGATGGGTTTGTGGTTGTAGATTTAGCTTTTACCGTTACCGTACAACTAGCAGAAACAGATGAGTTCCCAATAGAACTACAAGTAATCACAGCCGTTCCCTCCTTAAGAGCCTTAACAGTTCCATTATCTACACTAACCACACTACTATCCGAAGATGACCAAGAAACAGATTTATTGTAAATAATAGCATTAGTAGGATGTAAAGTCGGGACTAAACTATAAGTATCACCAATCTTATCTAAAGTAACACTTGAAGTATTTAATTTAATTTCAGATGGATAATCTAACTCAGGTGTAATGTCTACCTCTACCGTACATGATGCCTTAATAGACTCATGACCTTCCACATAGCAAGTAATTACAGCAGTACCATTAGAATAACCTTTAAGAGTACCCCCTTCCATATCTGCAACATCCGGATTAGAACTTACCCAATATACTGCCCTTTCATCAGAGTTAGATGGACTAATAGTATATTCCAGTTCATAGCCTAATTCATCTGTAATCTTAATATATTCCTTACTAAGACTGATTGACTCAGCCAGTACCTTTTCTTCACCACTATTATCATAATCTACTACTACACTACAATAAGCATAAACTTCTCTATTAGATTTTAAGTAACAAGCAATAACAGCATACCCTTTCTTTACAGCCGTTACAGTACCATCAGAACTTACAGTCGCATATACAGGGTCAAGAGATTCCCAAACAACATCCTTATCAGTAGCATTAGCAGGTTCTACAGTAGCAACTAATTTCTTAGTAGCACCCTTGCTAGTGAGAGTAATATCAGTATCAGATAATTTAATACCAGTAGCCTTAACTACAGGTTTATCTGGTTCTGTAGGAGTAGGTTCAGGAGTCTCAGTCGGCTTCGGAGCCTCAGTTGGTTTCGGTGCTTCCGTTGGCTTAGGACTAGGCTTCGGTTCTTCCGTTGGTTGAGGTTTTGGACTCTCAGTCGGCTTCGGAGCAGTCGTAGGATTCGGCTTAGGTGTTACAACAGCTGTCGTACCCTTAACCTTTACAACACATACCAGTTTCTTCTTTCCTACTGTAGCAGTAATGGTAGCACTTCCTGGTTTCTTAGCTGTAATCACAGCACCCTTACCATTCTTAATTGTCTTAACAGTAACAACAGATTTCTTGGAAGATGACCATTTAGCCTTACCTTTCACACCTTTAAGTTTCAGAGTATATTTCTGACCTTTGTTTAAGGTGCGACTTGTTACATTCATACCTTTCTTGGAAGCCTTTACAACAGCTACATAAGTTTTCTTTCCATAAGTAGCAGTCACCTTATAAGTTCCAGCTTTCCGAGCGTAGAAAGTAGCACTCCGAGTATCCTTCTTGCTGTAAGATACTACCAGATTCTTACTGTTGGATCTCCACTTAACACTCTTTTTCTTCTTAGAGCTTACACCTTTCAAGGTAATCTTGGACTTCTCACCGGTCATAACCGATACACTCTTATTACTAAGCTTCAAAGAAGCTGCCTCGACTTCCTGTACAACTCCAACTGATTCCATCATAGGAGCGACACCAGGCAATTCACATAGAAGAAGTGTTGCAGTAATGACGCTGCACATTAATCTTTTGATCTTTTTCGATTCCATACAGAAACCTTCCTTTCCTTTTTTGTAGTTTTTATTAAAAGATTAACATTTAATTATTATCTATTTTTATGGACTTGTCAAGGTGCTTTTCTTAATGTCTGTATTATAAGCGATTTCAATCGCATAGTCAAGTGCTTTTTTATGTTCTAAAATCTTAGATATGAAATATCTTATAGATTTTAGGCGGTAGGCAGAATGCAGCATATCAAGGTGGAAATAGATTACTCTCCATTGCTAATGAAATTAGAAGAAAGAAAGTTGTCTGGTTACAAATTAGCGGATTATGGGATTCCCCATAAAACCACATATAACATAAAACAAGGTAAAATTATAACCCTAGAAACGCTTGCTAAATTTGCCTATATTTTGGACTGTAGCATCAGCGACCTGGTGATTTTACAGTATACTGTACAAGATGAAGAATAAAAAATTCTTTTTTAAAACTTAATGTTTAATAATATTGGGCGGTCTTAATGACCGCCCTTTTTTTCGTCTCTGATAAAGTGTTCTCCACAATCGCCACATATTATATTTACCGTCTTAGTGCTTCGGATAATTGTATGGCAGCAGGGGCAGCTCCAACGCTGATAGCTGTTTTTCTTTTTGCTGGTTGGCTGGGAACTGTCTGTTCCTTTCCCTTGTGAATTTCCTGTATCGACAAAGGATAATTGTTTTCGCCTCGCAATCTGAATATCACCGAGTCCATATTCCTCACAGAATTTGATAATTCTTTCTGTTGGCTCTGTAATCGTCCAGCCATATTTCTCACTTTTGCTGATCTTTAAGCCCCTTTCCTCTGCAAGTTCTTTGAATCTCCGATTATGATATATCCCCCTGTTGCTGGTGTCCTTAATTCCATTAGCCATTGCATATAAATGGCAGCCTTCATGTATCAAAGTTGCAACCACATTTTCAACTGGTCTGTCCAGGTAATCTGCTGATACATTTAACTCGTGGCTTAAATTTCCAAGTTCGTTTTTCCACACCTTGCCAACGGTAACGTGTCCGTACGCTTCGGCTGTAGATTGAACTGTAATTGTTGGCATTTCCAAACTGTCATTAAAAAATTCCGTGTTGATATGCTTGAAAATTTTGTTTAAGTACTGTACTGCTCTGTTGTAGCTGGTGACTTCCTTCATATTCTTTGCCCTCTTTCTTATAATTTTCTTTGGTTGTACTGTGCAACATACTGCGCTGCGCATTTGCGTAATTACACATTACTTTTGGACAACGAGCAGTCAAGGGGGCGGTTTACCGCACGTAGCTTGCCCTTGACAGATCGGGGGCAAAAAGTACACTGCCAAAGGCAAATTGGCATATAAGATATAAGAAAGAAAACATATTTTTATAAGAAAAGGGGCTGTCGCACTAGCAAATATTTTTTGCTGGGCGGCAGCCCTGCTTTATGCCCAAATGGGGGCGAAATCGGTTGTGATTTCGCCCCCATCCCTTATAAACACAGTTCATTCCCAGACATCCCTTTCGGCATGCCTGATTTCAAACTGTTTTGTTTTCAACCATTAAAATCTATGCTGTCTTTAATGAAAAAAGATGACTCCCCGTTCTTCCGGTCTGAATCTTGCAATGAAGCTTATTGATATTTCGTCCCATCGCCAAAAGGATGCTCTCTGCCAGTGCATTTGCTTTTCCTCGGTACAGATATCTTCGAAAATTCATGTCTTCCTTTACATCAGCAAATGAACCTTCGGCCTGAATACTGCGATTCATACGGAGCATCGTTCCATACTCACTTGTGATCCGTTCCAGATCTTCTGCACGTTTTTGACTCATCGTCTTCGAGACCATCAGCACTTTATTACGTTTTTCCATAGGTGTTTTGCAGTTGTTTCCCTTGATACATTCCGTTTTATAAGGACAGCCGGTACAGTCTGGACTTCTGTAATAAGTTTTTACACTGACATATCCGCTGGCTGTTTTACTTCTGCGTTCATTTGTAACACTCAGTTCCCTTCCATTCCGACAGATATAGCTGTCTCTGTCTGCGTGATACTCCATGTTTTCTCTTCTGCTGATGTCTTTTTTGTATTTTCTGGTTTTCGAAATCTCATAGTTCTGCGGCTTTATATAGGCGGTCTGTCCGTTTCCCTCAATGAAAAGATAGTTTTCTTCACTTTCATATCCGGCATCTGCAACGATTTCTGAATATTTAAATCCTAAGTGACTCTCCATATCTTTCAAAAAAGGGATCAGGGTGCATGTATCGGTTGGACGCGGGCTAATATCAATCCATGTGATGTATTCAGCGTCCACTCCGTGCTGGATGTTATAAGCAGGTTTTAACTGTCCATTCAGCATCGCATCTTCTTTCATTCTCATGAAGGTCGCATCCGGGTCTGTTTTGGAATAACTGTTTCTATCTCCAAGCGTATACAGTTTTTTCGTATATTCCTTTAGTTTCTCCAGATATTGATCCAGCTGTTCCAGGGATTTTTGCAACTGTGTTTTTCTACGTCCAATTCCATGCACGAACACAATTCCCTCCTGTACTTTGGCGCGGCACAACTGCTTTTTTAACCGTTTTAATGTGTGGATGGATATCTGGTCATGGTATACGGTCCTGATTCCATAGAGTTCTTCGCATTCAGCCACAAAAGAAGTTAGTTTTGTGTATAACCGGGCCTGATTTTTCGTAATAGCCCGTTTCCATACAAATGTATATTTATTGGCTGCCGATTCAATCTTGGTGCCATCAATAAAAATGGTCTTTCCCGAAATCTCACCAAGAAGATAGAGCAGATCTGACATTTGGGCAAGCAGAACCTTTGCGCAGGCAGAAAAATGTAGGGAGATAAAACGCGCAATCGTTGCATGATCAGGAGCAGGCATTCCTTCAAGGAGATACATAAAGTTGATATCCCGTTTACATGCTTTTCGGATATCTCGACTTGAGTAGATTCGATTCATTGCTGCATAGATAA